>VOFG01000010.1_pt1 | contig 53861 bp, 60 predicted proteins | sample 5384171 | NCBI WGS metagenome assembly VOFG01 (sample SAMN12384726, study PRJNA508395) | human gut metagenome | isolation source: healthy gut F | host: Homo sapiens
CATCCAGCCGGATTCCGCGCCGCAGTCAAATTCGTAGAGATTGGATGCCTTCAATGACGGGCAGAGCCGATAAACCGGCGTAATTGGAAAACTCCATATGGAGTTTTATCCCGGCAGACCTGCTGCAAAAACGTCAAGCTGCGCTCTGGCCTGCCGAAAGGAGACGTCTACAGACTCCAGCCAGCCATCCTCCGGCACCAGATCCAGCTTTATCCGGCTGCACAGATCCATATGTTCCAGAATGGAAGCACAAAATGGAGACAGTGCAGTTTGACGTCGGCCCGATCCTGCGGCATCTTCGCACCCAGCAGCAGCTGCGGCTGTCAGCACTAGGCGCCGCACCGCCCAAACGGCGGCTGTTTGCGTTTTCCCGGAAGATGCTCAATTCAACTCCGCATGTGTTGTGTTGTTCAAGGGATGTCCTGAAAGCCGGCCGCAAGCGCCTGGCCGGCTTTCAGATATGCACCTGGGTTTACAGCACGCGGGGCTGCCCAAAAAGGGGGCAGTCCTACCTTGCAAATTGGGGTTATGCGATCAGTCGGTCACGTTTTCCACAAAACCGGTGGAGAATCGCGGCGACCGTGCCGATGGCGTCGCCCTTCGGCATGAACCGGAAGCACCGCAGGCCTCCGGACAGCCCAGCTAAGCGCCTCGCGTAATATAGGCGGAATCAGCGCTGTCCATGGTCGAAGCTGTTCGGCTTGACTTTTTGTGGCGGTGTCCACCGTCCCTGTACTGCGCATGGCGGTACAGGATCGACAGCAGGCTCGCGCATTTGCCGTGGCGTCGGGGGGAGCCGCGTCGCGTCCCGTGCCGGCAACGATCACCGCGCAGCGGCTGAGGAGATAACGCCGGTCGCCCGGAACTTCACATCAGCCAGCTGCTTCGCGCTGTTGACGCGGCGGTTCGCCCTCGAGCCGGTAGAGAACGCCTGCACCGCCATGGCGGTCATGGATCCTTTGTCAAGGCCGCCAGTGCCGTGTTGAGATCGACCACGCGCCGTTCTGGCTGCGAACGCAACGTCGATAGAACCAGTCGCGGACTGCCGCGTCGGTGAGACTTTAAGTACCTCGGGCTTCTTGGCAATCGAGCTCCGATCAGCGAAGACCGTGGCCGGTGTAGACTGCTGCTGGTCACCTTATAGACCTCAGCGCTGACGGTCGAGCTCCAGAATATTTCTGGTGTTTGTCAGATCGCTGACAGGTCTTGCTGCCTCGTGACGAATGCCGACGCCGGTCTCACCCAGCGCCGAGGGAACCGAGGGATCAGGCGGTTGTTCGCACCGGCCAGGCGAAACCCGCAACGGTGACGCTGCTGTCCGTCATTGGACATGCGCGACGGATATTTGCAAGCCATAGGTGTTGTACCACGCGGTTCCAGTAAGGCGCCGCCGCGCCGGGTCGAACTGCCTATTCGCCCCGCTGGTTTCATCCGTGCCGTTGGGGACGGGTAACGGTGTAGGTGACGAGCAGGTGCGCTAGGACCTGCGCATTCCGCATCCGCTTCGATTGAACGTGAAACGGTGACGGTGTAGGTCTTGGGGCCACGCCATCCTCAGCGGTGACGGTGAACGTCCAGACATTGCCCTTCGTTCGTCAGAGCACCGACAGTCGCGCCTGCGTCGCTTGTGACGATGCGGCACCCGCTGTAACGTCCGTGCCGGGGAGGGTAACGGTGTAGGTGTTGTTTCTCGCCGGCGCCTGGCCTCCCTGCAACGGTGATGCTGCTGACATTCGCGTCATTGGACTTAGGGGCTGCTGTGACCGTGACGGGGAGCCACGGGGGAAAATGTTGGTGAACTCGTCGCCCATGCGGACAGAACATAGCTGCCTGCGGCGCTGCGAAGGAACGTGACCTGCCCGTCCGCGCCGATGACCTTGCCCTCGACCGGAGTCAGCGTGCCGTCTTCGCCGACTGTGCAGATCTGGCGCATCCCCTCAGGATCGAGCGCCGCACCGTGCGATTTACACGGTCCTCGGGCTTGAGGCTGCCGCCGAAGGCGTACATATAGCCCTGCATACCGAGCGTGAAGCTCGCCTGCCGTGGCATTGAGCATATTCAGGCGGTTTCCTTCTTCATCCACAAACCATGTGTAATAGTCCATATACATGCTGGTGTCCTGATAGAAGAAGAACTCGACGTTTCCGTCCTCGCCGACCGGCGCCTGACTGATGGTATAGCCGGTATAGCCGTACTGGGTGTTGTACTCGCCGTTCTTGTCGCAGGGATATTCGCCGTCCACTGCGAAGCTGAACGCAGAGGTCTTTTCGCCGTTGACCGTGGTGATCGTGCCGTTGCTCACAGCAAGGTAGTTCTCCTTGGTCTCGGCGGTGAAATCGTCGCCGAAGGTCAGCTCATGCAGCCGGACAAGCACGTCCAGCGCAGAAACGCCGTTCAGCACCTCGTCCGCGTAGCCGTAGCTCTCGGCAAGACCGCTCGAGACCTCGACGCGCACGGGCTTCTGGATAAACATGTTCTCCGCCTGAAGGAAAGCGTCACATGCGCAGTCGCCTCGGTGCGGGCCTTGCGTGACGGTGTAGGTCACGGAGAATCCTCCGTGCCGTCGCGGTCACAGTAAACGTCCAGACGCCGTCCTCACCCGGGCCGGGCCGGTAAGCGTGGCCTTGCTGTCGGAAAGTGGACCTCGAAGCTGTCTTGCCTGATGAGCGTGTCCGTGTCCGCGTCCTCAAAGCGTTACGGTCGAGCGTTTTCAAGCCGTACCGGCTGCTGACAACGCCTCCGACCTTGACGGACGCAACACTTGCGTCAGAGGACTGAGCTGACCGAACACCACGTTGATGGTGTAGGTGCGCTTGCCGTCGCTCGTTTCATTCATGGTGGGCCAGCTGGGATCGGCGCAGACGACGGTAATGACGCTGCCATTTGCGATGGGGATCAGGGACGGTGCGGGAATATTCGCGGCCCGTTGGCCTGCGTGCCGAGATAGGCGCGGACCTGATAGTTTTGTTTGCCGCCGTCGGTGTGACGAGCAGCGCGGTCGTGCCTTCCGGCACAGTCAGGGTGTAGGTGAAGGTGTCGCCGCTGAACTTGGGCGCCAGCTTACCGGTGCTGAACGTGAGCGCCTTGAGGCGGGTATCGGAATTGTTCCAGCTGCCGCCAAGATCCTCAACGGTACGGGTGTACATGATGCGGATCTCGTCGCCCGCGCAGAGCGTGCCCTTTGCAACGGTAAATTCACCAAAGCCAAAGTTTGTGAACCAGTCGTTGAGCGTGCCCATCCAGCCGGACATGCTGCCGCCGTCAAACGCCTTCAAGTTGTCAATGGAGGAGATGTAGTTGCTTTCCGCGCCGACGACGGTGTGGCCATCCAGTGCTTCCACAACGCAGCCCATCATGGTCGATTCGCCAGTCAGCTCGATCCAGGTGTCGGCCAGCGTGCCTTCCCAGACAGCGCCCTCCGCCTTCGGGAACGTGGTGTTCTCCACGATCACGCGGGCCATGCCGGCCAGCGTCAGAACGCTGACATACGCCATATCCGAGCCGCCCTTGGAGGCGTCATCGTTCACATAGGACAGCGTGAGTGTGTAGCTGCCGGCCCGAGAGCTTCTTATCGATGCTGCCGCTCTTCTCGCCGCTGACAGCGTCGGCCAGCGTTTCCGGCTGCCGCCGCCTTCTGCGAGCGTGATGGTCAGCTTGTCATAGCCGTTTTCGAGGAAACGCCGTAGCCGAAGCGCAGAACGGTGGGTGCGCTCAGCGTAAAGGCAAACGAGGTCGTGGAGCTGGTCTTGTCCTGATTCTGGTTGCTGCTTTCAAAGCGGTCCAGATCGGCATTGTAGACCCAGGGGTAATTGCCGTTGTCGGAAACGCTGATAGAGGTGACAGTCTGCTCGGGGTAGGAGACGTGGCCGAGGCGGTCGTCGTCCCAGACCGTGTAGGCTTTGCCGCAGACGGCGCATTCGTAGGTCTTATAGCCGGTGAAGACCTGCTCGGTGCCGTCCTTGGGCGTATGGCCCTTTGGCGGGAACGATGTCTTCCTTCGTTTCCGAGCAGCCGTCTCTGCGGCAGGTACGGACGATCTTGCCCGGCTGCGTGCAGGTGGGAGCCGTCAGGACACAGCTGTTGTCGCTGCCGTCCAGATCCTCGCAGAAGTCGTGGCCGAGCGGTGCGGTATAAGCCGTGCGGTAGCTTTCGCCGCACTTGCTGCAGGAGTAGCTGGTGTAGCCCTTCACAGTGCACAGCGGAGCCGTGACCGTGCCCTCGCCAGCTGCTTCGTGGAAGGTCACATCGGTCTGCCATCTGAGCGCGGGATAGCCGCCGCAGACCGGGCCGAACGCGTCGGACAGGTCGGCGTCCTTGAGGTCAGCTTCGTTCAGCGCCTCGGCGTTCTCGTCCGCTGCCAGTGTGTTCAGATAATAGCACTTGGAGATCTCGGAGGAAGCAGTGTCAACCGTGCCGAATACGGCGCTGCCCGCTTCGCCGGTGGAGTAGCAGCTGGAGATGGTGATTTTCCCCTGCACAGTGCCGCTCCAGTTCACATTGCCCTTGACCTCGCCTGCGATGCCGCCGGAGGCCGTGCCGGAGATCTTGCCGGTGTTGTAGCAGCTTGTAACAGTCATTTCGCTGCTGGTGCCGCCGATGATGCCGCCGGCCTTGCTGCCGGTCGCGGAAATTTCTGCGGTGTTATAGCAGCCGGTGATGGTCGAGCCGTTGCCGACTGTACCGCCGATAATGCCGCCGGCGCTGCTGCCGCCGGTGACAGCGCCGAAGTTCGCGCAGTTCTCGATCACGGCGTTCTGATAGGTGTATCCCACAAGACCGCCGACGTTGTTGCCGGTAGAGGTGATGACTGCGTAGTTGAAGCAGTTCGCGATTTTCGGAGCAGTGCCGCTGGCATAGCCGGCGATCGCGCCTGCGCTGCCCTTGCCGGAAACTGCGCCGCGGATGGTCAGATCATGGATGTAGGAATTCGAGCCGATCTGCGCAAACAGGCCAGCCGTGGCGTTCAGGCCGGTGATCTCGAAGCTTGCGCCGTCAAGCACGACCTTCTTGCTGGAGGAGATGTTCAGCCATGCGTATTTGCCGAGGTTGATATCGGCCGTCAGAACGCCGGAAACGTCCGCGTCCTTGCTCTTTGCGACGAACCAGGCCAGCTCCGCGCCGGTGCCGATCCGGTAAACGCCGTTTTCGTCGGCCTTCGGTTCGGTCTGCGTCTTGCCGTCCCATGCGCCCGCTGCGGTTGCCTGCAGGGTGATGGTGAATTCGTTGGAGCCTTCCTCCGTCATGGTGACGCTGCCGGAGGCGTATTCAACGCCGGCACCGGAAACGGTGTAGAAGTATTCCTCGGCATAAGCCTTGAACGTGCCGTCTTCCGCGACCGCAATGCCGTTGCCTGCGCTGTCCGCCAGCGTGACGGTCAGATCCTTGCGGTCAATGGCCGTGCCGTTCTGATCCTGGAAGCTCAGCTTGCCGGTCAGGAAGTCGAGCTTTACGACCGGGATCGTGATCTCCGGCAGACGGCTGAGAATGCCTGCCGTCTTGGGCGCGTCGAAGCCGGGATTCGTGCCCACAGCATAGGTGATGCCGCGGTGCGTCGGAACGCCGGGCCAGCCCGCCTGCTTGATCGCGCCGCTCAGCGTGTAGGTCTCCTCAGCCCAGAACTTCGGGATGGTGACAGTCAGCTTCTGCCGCTCAGGGTTGCCGCTGAAGTCATAAACGCCGAAGTTTCCGCCGGGATCACTCTTGAAGAAGGTGCCGTCCGGGCCCTGCATATACAGGGAGAAGTTGAAGTTATACGCGCCGGAAAGCTTTTCCTTGGGGCTGATCAGGTTGGAGAACTGGATCGTGACGGAATCGCCCGGCTTGATGGCAGCCAGCTCTTCCTGCGTCAGCTCCGTGCCCTCCGCGTTGACAAACTTGTAGCTCACGCCGCGTGCCGTCACGACCTGATAGGTCGAAAGGCCGCCCTTCGTGACCTTGATGATATTGCGGCCGGTGATCAGACCGCTGACGGTCACAGTGCCGTCTTCAGCGGTTGTGACGCCAGTGTTTGTGAAGCCGCCGGAATACGTCATAGACGCAGCGGTCACGGTGGGGCGCAGGACGCTCACGGTGCAGCCCGCTTCGGGCTTGAAGCTGTAACTTGCACCCTCTGTTCCAGTGTAGAACAGAATGTCATGCTCCGCATCGAGTTGCCGCGCCTCATCCTTCTCGATGACCGCATCCATGCGGTCAAGATTCATATTGGTCTGGATGGCGCTGCCGTCCGCGCCGACATTCACGACAAACACGCCCGTCAACTCCGGCCAGATGGCGGAGAAGCGATGCGAGTCTGTACTGGTTTGCCCATTCATATGGGTCATTGCGTCATACGTGACAAGGACGATGGCCGTGCCAGCCTTTTCGGCTTTCATCATGGCGACGTTGCTGTTCAGCGCGTTCGGCGTGATGGTCACGACGTCGCTGGCATTGCCGTTCACGTCGATGACCTGATAGTGCATCTCCGGCAGTGCGACCTTGGCGTTCATAAAGCTTTCGATCGCGAACCAGTTGCGGAAGGAGTTGAGTTCAAACGTCTCGCCAACGGCCATGTTTTTATAGCCCTTGGTGTTGATGTTCAGGTAAATGCCTGCGCGGTCGTAGACATTGTTCTCAAAATGGTAAATGGTGCTCTTGCTGAAATCGCCGGTCAGGCCGAGATCCTCTTCCGTGACCGTATACAACGCATCAGCGCTCAGTCTGACATAGTTCCAGTAGGTCGCGCCCTCCGGATGACGGACACGGTAGAAATAATCCGTGTTCTTGTCGAGATGGAACGTGGCCGTGCCGTCCTCGACGGAACGCGCGAACGGCTCAAGGAAGCTGAACACATAGTATTTTGCGAGCGTACCGGCGTCGATGGTCGAGCCCTCCGGCGCAGCGACCGTGACCGTGACAAATTCCTTGCAGCTCAGGCTGACGCTGTCATTCATCGTCGGGGTCTTGGATGCGGTAGCTGCGTTGAAGTTCGGGTGTGTCTCCGCGTTCGGCGTAGCCGTCACGGTGACTGTATCGCCAACGACAAACAGGCAGCTTGTGTAGGTCTTGCCCCAATTTACGGCCGAGCCAAACTCCGCCTTACGCTCCGCACCGGAGGCGTCGGTTACGCGCAGCGAAAGAGTATAGTCTGTGTCCTTAACCCATGAATTGGGGTTGACGGAGATCTGATACATCCGCTGCAGCTTGAAGCTGCTGCTGTCGCTGCTGACGTTGATGGATACACCGCCGTTGCGGTCATTGTTCGCGTCATAGCCGTCAACCCAGTAAGCGCCGGGCGCAAGGTCGATGGTATACGCGCCGTCTGCGGCTTCCTTCGCGGCCAGCAGATCGACCGCGCCCTTCACGCCGTCCATGTAGGTATACAGCTTCAGGGACTTGACCTGTGCGTCGTGCATACCGGACAGTGTGACGCTGACATCGCCCTCTGCTGCCAGAACGCCTGCGGGCAGCAGGCTCAGCAGCATCACAAACACGAGCAGCAGACTCAGAATTCGTTTCTTCATACATTTTTCCTCCAGAATCAAAATATCTATCGCAAGCTCCTTATTAAATAGGAGCAGAAACAGGGGGCGCAGACGGCTTTGGGAGAAACGAAAGCCCGCCATTTTGACAAAATGGCGGGCGGATCTCCAAAGAAACAAAATACGCTGCTTTTCCTGTGAGGAAAAACGGCGCACCTGTTCCGAATGCTACAGGCAGAGCTCGTCCCACGCATTCATCCTTTCCGCCGCGAATGCGGCGCAGACAGCAGTTCTTCTGACTTGCACTCTGGAAACAAACTCTTTGTTTCCGCGCCCGTTTCCTGCCTTCTCACGGATAAATCCGCAATGACTGACTTTCGTCCAGACAGCTTTCGCTGCTTCGGAACGGTCTTGTGCGCACAGCTCCGGTCGAGTGGTTTTCCCTTTCTCTTGCGCCGAAGCCTGCCCTGCGGCGTGCTTCGGTTACTGTACATCGGATGGCAATATCAAATTGTAGAAAAAGCAAAATCTTGTGCTTTTCCGTCTGCTACTATACACGATATGGGCGTGATTTGCAAGCGGTTTGAAAAAAATATACCGCATTTGTCCCACCCTCTTGAAAAAAGCCGAAAGCTGTGTCAAAATAAAGAAAACCGCCCCAGCGGTGTTTTGACAGCACAACGGTTAGATACAACTAACTGATACGGAGGAAGCGATGAAATACCATATTGAGAAGAATACCGTGCAGGAAACGCTCGTCATTCCGCTCTACGGGCGGAAAATGTGCTCGGAGCTGTATCCGAACCTTTACCGCGACGAGACGGCCCTGCGCCTGATCGATCAGATCGATTACGATTTTTCGCTTCTGTCCCAAAAATCAAAGAGCCTCATGCAGCAGTTCGGCTTTCTGGAGGCCGCCATGCGCCAGAACGACCTTGCATGGGAGGTGCGGGACTATCTGCGCGAGCATCCGAACGCGGCGGTCGTCAACCTCGGCTGCGGACTGGACGACACGGGCCGCAGCTGCGACAACGGCTCCTGCAGGATCTATAACCTCGATTTTCCCGGCGTGATCGCCGTGCGCGAATACACCCTCGCCTCCGGCGGCCCCTACTGCGACTGCGGGTATCATAAACGAAATAAGCAGAATAAAGGCTCCACCGCGCCAGCGTAGGGGTCGATGCCCACATCGACCCGGCAGAATGCACCGTTTTTACGGAAGTCTTCGGCAAATCCGTAACTTCCCACTGGGCCGACAGAGTTGTTGGCCCCTACAGCGAAACTTCATTTTCTCACGTATCCCGTAGGGGCGGACGACTCTGTCCGCCTGCAGGATGCACTGATTTTTATGAAATCTCCGGCGAATTCGCAGCTTCCCAACGGGCCGATGTGTACCGGCAAGCGGCAGACCCACATCCGTAACGCTCCTTCGTCGCGAACGGCTGTGACCGGCATCGGCCCCTACAAAATGCCCGCATCAAAGCCCTTCCTTGAACGCAAGGGAAGGTGGCTTCGATACGGGCGTTTTATTTTTATGATTTCTCCAGCAGTGCAATGCCTGCCTTTACACGCGCAATGGATTCCTCTTTTCCAAGCAGCGCGCACAGCTCCGTAGCGCCGCCGGGGGTCGAGGCCTTGCCGGATACGGCTACGCGCAGCGGCCAGAGCACGACGGAGTTCTTGAGCTCGAGCTTCGCCGCCAGCGCGACGAGCGCTTCATACAGACCTTCGTTCGTCCAGACCTCCAGCGATTCCAGCACCGGAAGAATCTCACGCAGGGAGGAGAGGCTGTTCTCCAGCGTCGTCTTGGACTTCTTGTGGACATACAGCTCCGTGGAGTATTCCGGAAGCTTGTCGATGAAGTCGACGCGCTCGGGCAGGTCGGACAGGATTTCGCAGCGCGGCTGCACCAGCGCGGCGACGGCCTTCAGATCAATCGCGGGATTCGTAATGACTGTTTTCAGAACCGGCTCGGCCTTGGCGTAGAACGCCTCGGGGCTGAGCTTTTTCATGTATTCCGCGTTCATCCAGCGCAGCTTGTTGATATCGAACACGGCAGGGGACTTGGAGATGCCGGAGATATCGAAGATCTCGGCCAGCTCCGAGAGCGTGTAGAATTCGCGCTCCGCGTTTTCGCCCTTCGGGCTCCAGCCCAGCAGCGCCACATAGTTCAGCACAGCCTCGGTCAGATAGCCCTCGCGGATGAGGTCCTCATAGCTCGGGTCGCCGTGACGCTTGGACATCTTGTGCTGCGCGTCGCGCATGACGGGGGAGCAGTGGACATACGTCGGGATCTCCCAGCCGAAGGCTTCGTAGAGCAGGTTGTATTTGGGCGCGGAGGAGAGATATTCGCTGCCGCGCACGACGTGCGTAATGCCCATCAGGTGGTCGTCGACGACGTTGGCAAAGTTGTAGGTGGGCAGGCCGTCGGATTTCAGCAGCACCTGATCCTCCAGCTCCTTATTTTCGACCGTGATATCGCCGAAGGAGGCGTCATGGAAGGTCGTCGTGCCCTCATGCGGGATGCGCTGGCGGATGACGAACGGTTCGCCCGCCTCCACGCGCTTCTTTGCCTCGTCCAGCGGCAGATCGCGGCAAGCGCAGACGTGCTTTTTGATTTCGCCCGTCTCGCTTCCGGCCTCCTCCACGTCGTCTTTCTGGCAGAAGCAGTAATACGCGCCGCCCTTCTCGCACAGCAGCTTCGCGTACTTGCCGAATAAATCGCGCCGCTCGGACTGGACATACGGCCCGACCGGGCCGCCGACGTCGGGTCCCTCGTCGTGGTCAAGACCGCATTCGGCCATGGTCTTGTAGATGACATCGACCGCGCCCTCGACCAGACGGCCCTGATCGGTGTCTTCGATGCGGAGAATGAATTTGCCGTGGTGGCGGCGGGCGATCAGCCAGGTATAGAGCGCCGTGCGCAGATTGCCGACGTGCATATAGCCCGTGGGGCTCGGCGCAAAGCGGGTGCGGACCTCGCCGTGCGGGATGCGCGCTTCCATCTGCTCAAAAAAATCCATGATGCGTGTTCCTCCAATATAAAAGTATGGTTATTATATAGTTTTTTTCAGAAACAGTCAATCATTGATTGCGCATTCCGACGGTTTGTGCTATGATATGCGCATCTATCGAATAGAAAGAAGGACGTATCATGGACGAAAAAAAACGTATCTTTTCCGGCATCCAGCCCAGCGGCGATCTGACGCTCGGCTCGTATATGGGGGCGATCAAAAACTGGGTCGCTTTGCAGGACGAATATGAGTGCGTCTATTGTATCGTCGATATGCACGCCATTACCGTCCGGCAGGTCCCGGCTGATCTGCGCCGCAGAAGTCTGGAGCAGCTCGCGCAGTATATCGCCTGCGGACTGGACCCGCAGAAGAACATCATGTTCATCCAGTCCCACGTGCCGCAGCACGCGGAGCTTTCCTGGGTGCTTGGCTGCTATACGCAGTTCGGTGAGCTGTCGCGCATGACGCAGTTCAAAATGAAATCGCAGCAGCACGCAGATAATATCACCGCAGGCCTCTTTACCTATCCCGTACTCATGGCTGCCGATATCCTGCTCTACCAGACCGACCTTGTCCCTGTCGGCGAGGATCAGCGCCAGCACGTCGAGCTCTGCCGTGACATCGGCGCGCGCTTCAACAATTCCTTCCCCGATACCTTCACGCTCCCCGAGGCGTTCATCCCCAAGATGGGCGCGCGCATCATGAGCCTCGGCAACCCGGACAATAAAATGTCGAAGTCCGACCCCGACGGCTGCGTGTTCCTCATGGACAAGCCCGAGGATATCATGCGCAAGTTCAAGCGCGCCGTGACCGACTGCGAGACGGCTGTCCGTTTTGACAAGGACAATAAGCCCGGCATCTCCAATCTTCTTACGATTTACTGCGCCGCCACCGGCAAGACCATCGAGCAGGCCGAGGCCGAGTTTGCGGATCAGGGCTACGGCGTCTTCAAGCCCGCCGTCGGCGAAGCCGTTGTCGAGCTTGTCCGTCCCATCCGCGAAAAAACCGAGCAGATGCTTGGCGATAAGGCGTATCTGGAAAGCATCTACAAGGAGGGCGCTGAGCGCGCATCTTATCTCGCCAACAAGACCCTCCGCAAGGTCTACAAAAAAGTTGGCTTCGTCGCGCGGTAACGCACGGAGTCTGCTGCTTCCCTGTAGGGGCCGATGCCCACATCGGCCCGTTGGGAAGTGCCGAATTTGCCGTAGATTTCCGTAAAAACGGCCATATTCTGCCGGGCCGATGTGGGCATCGGCCCCTACATGAGCAGAACGTCGGCCTCCAACAAGGTTAAACAATCATTATGACAACAAAACAAGTCGTTTATATGCTGCTGGCGATGCTTGTCGCTGCTGCTGTGTCGTTCGCGTCCACGCCGATGGTCAAGGCGCTGGCCTGCAAGGTCGGTGCGATCGACGTGCCCAAGGATAACCGCCGTATGCACAAGGTTCCCATTCCCCGCATGGGCGGTCTGGCGATCTTTCTGGCGTTTTTACTGTCGGTTCTCGTCTTTGCGGACATCGACCGGCAGATGCAGGGCATTCTGCTCGGCTCCATCATGATCGTTATTCTCGGCGTTCTGGACGATATCATGGCGCTCAAGGCGCTGCCGAAGCTGTTCGTGCAGATCGCCGCCGCGGGCGTCGCCGTCTGGCACGGCTGCACGATCCAGTTCGTCTCGAACCCGAACGTCTTCTCCGAGGCAACCTATCTCAATCTCGGCTGGCTGTCCATCCCCGTCACGATCATCTGGATCGTCGCCATCACGAACGCCGTCAACTTCATTGACGGTCTCGACGGGCTGGCCGTCGGCGTGTCCGCCATTTCCACGGCGTCTTTGATCGTGATCGCGCTCATGGTCAAGGAGGTCAACATCGTCATCATCCTCTGCGCGCTCTTCGGCGCGTGCCTCGGCTTTATTCCGTACAATATGAACCCCGCGAAGATCTTCATGGGCGACACCGGCTCGACGTTCCTGGGCTACATCCTTGCCACGCTTTCCATCACGGGCCTGTTCAAGATGTACGCCATCATTTCCTTCGCCGTGCCGTTCCTCATCCTCGGCATTCCGATCTTTGATATCAGCTTTGCCTTCCTGCGCCGCATTGCCCACGGCCAGAACCCGATGAAGGCCGACCGCGGCCATTTCCACCACCGCCTCATCGACATGGGCTTCTCGCAGAAGCAGTCGGTCGCCATCGCCTATATGCTGACGGGCATTCTAGGGCTGGCCGCCGTGCTGCTGACGTCCTCGGGCGAGCTCAAGGCGCTGATTCTCATTGCCGCGATCTTCATCGTCAGCGCCATCGGCTTCAAGCTGATTTTCTCGAAGAACGATCGGTCGGAGGACGAGCCGGAAGAAAAACAGGAGGAACCGCATGAATAAGCTGAAAGTCATGTCCGTCTTCGGCACAAGGCCGGAGGCCATCAAAATGGCGCCGCTCGTCAAGGCGCTGCAGGCCAGCGAGCAGATCGAAAGCGTCGTCTGCCTCACCGGCCAGCACCGGGAAATGCTCGATTCCGTCATGCAGATCTTCCGCCTGACGGGCGATTATGACCTGCACATCATGGAAAAGCGCCAGACGCTCTCCACCATCACCACAAAGACGCTTCTCGGCATGGACAGCGTTCTGGATACCGTCAAACCCGATCTTGTCCTTGTCCACGGCGATACGTCCACGACATTCGCAGGCGCGCTTGCCGCGTTTTACCATCAGGTCAAGGTTGGCCACGTCGAGGCCGGCCTGCGTACCTGGGACAAATACTCCCCCTTCCCGGAGGAGATGAACCGCACCCTCGTCGGCGATATCGCCGATCTGCATTTTTCCCCGACAAAGGCCAACGCGGATAATCTCCGCCGTGAGGCCATCATGGGCGATATCTTCATCACCGGCAACACGGCCATCGACGCCATGCGCTACACCGTGAAGCCCGATTTCGTCTTCCCGACGCAGCTGCTCAACGAGCTGGATTTCCGGAGCCGCCGCGTCATCGCCGTTACCTGCCATCGGCGGGAGAATTACGGCAAGCCCATGGAGGACATCATGCACGCCATTCTGGAGATCGTGCAGACGCACCCCGATGTGGAGGTCGTCTACCCCGTCCACCTGAGCCCGGTCGTGCGCGAATGCGTCTTCCCGATTTTGGGCGGGCATGACCGCATCCACCTCATCGACCCGGTCGACGTCGAGGAGATGCACAACCTCATCGCCCGCTGCTATATGGTCATGACCGACTCCGGCGGCTTGCAGGAGGAAGCGCCTGCCCTTGGCAAGCCCGTCCTCGTCATGCGCCGCGAAACGGAGCGCCCGGAGGCCATCGCCGCCGGAACGGCGAAGCTCGCGGGCGTGGAAAAGAACGAGATTGTGCGGCTGGCAGGCGAACTGCTGGACAACCCCGCCGCGTATGCGCGTATGGCAAAGGCCGTCAACCCCTACGGCGACGGCCATGCAAGCGAACGCATCGTGCAGGCGATTTTGTGGCACTTTGGCCGCGCAGCGGAAAAGCCCGCCGATTTTAACGCCTGATTGAACGCAAAACGAAAGGACGGTGACGGACGACGGAGCAGAACCAGAAAAACAGACGGACGCTGCTGATGTTCATTCTTGCGACGCTGGCTGTGATCGTCGTGATCGGCGCGCTGTTTGTCGGCAATATGCAGCAGAACAAGCGCGACGCCATCGTCCTGCCGGACGCGGCGCAGAGCACCCAGCCGGAGCTTCAGCCCGACGAAAATGAGCCTGCGCTGCTTGAGGTCACGCGCGAAAACGTGCAGAGCATCGTGCGCAGCCTGCGCCGCCCGCAGTATTACCATCAGACCTATACCATCACCCGCCAGATGAACGGCGCTGTATCCGAGACATCCGCCGAGCTTTGGGTCGCGGACACGCGCGTGTGCGCTGTCCTGACGACCGCCAGCGGGGAAAAGCATATCCTGACCGACGGCGAGACGCTCTATGTCTGGTACGCCGGGGATGAGACGGCGCGCACGCTTGCGGCCTCCAAAGACGCGACGATGGACGAGCTGATCGGTATCCCGACCTACGAGCAGGTCGGAGCCATGCCGCCCGCCTCCATCACCGACGGCGAATTCATCACCGACGACCGCTATGATTCCGGCCAGCAGATCTTCGCCGCCTCGGAGGAGGGGACTGTCCGCCGCGAATGTTGGATCAGCCTCAGCTACGGCCTTCTGACCGAAAGCATCCTCAAATCCGGCGGCGAAACGATTTATGACGCCATCCAGACCGGACTCGAGATTTTGGCCGCCGGAGACGAGACGTTTGAAGACGTCTTCACCCTCCCGGACGGAACTGTCCCGTTCCAAGAGTAAGCGGCACCCCGAGGCTCCCCTTTCAAGGGGAGCTGGCGCGCAGCGCCTGAGAGGTTGCGGCAGGCAGCAGCGAGAAGCGGAAATCCAATGCGAATCCGTAGGCACCTGCCCACCTGCCGATGCCCATTTAACCGATTTTACGGGGATCTCCGGCGAAGGCGTAATCTTCCCAACGGGCCGATGTGGGCATCGGCCCCACAATCCGGTCAACAGAATTGCTACAGAAATCGAAGCAGCATTCATTTTCTCAGAAAAACCTTACGACAGCAAAAATGCTGCCGCCGTTAAAATGACCGACAGCTGATCCTCCTCCTCGCCGTCCACGACGAGCAGCAGCAGGATCAGCAGCATCAGAAGATCCCCCCGTATCAATGCTGCGCGGCAGCAGCCGCGACAGAAATCCGCCATGCTCCGCCGTACAGGGCGGGGCAGGAGGCGGCGGAGCAGGCGGCACGCACACAGGCTCCGGAGGCGGAGCGGGCGCAGCCGCCTGCGGCTCCGCGCCGACGCGTGTCGGATGATAGACGCCTGCGGCGTCCGGTATGTAGCGGTTATACATCATGGCGTCTCCTTTGCTCCGGGACCTCTGCCCCGGTTTTTCAGAGCCAGACTCGCAAGACTTGCCAGCCGCGCCGCATGCAGCGCCCGGTCGATCTTTTCCTGCCGCTCCTTGCGCAGAAAGGGCTTCAGCGCCAGCAGCAGCGCTTCCTGCCTTTTGTCCATTTTTCCCGCCTGTCGCAGCATTGCGGCGGCAGGATCTGGCAGCGGCTGCTGCTGAAAAACGGCCTGCACCGGCTTCGGCTCCGATTCCGGGGGGTCCGGCACGGGCGCGCGCTCCGGCTGCGCCTGCGGCACGGAAAAGCCCATCGATCCGGCCAGCTCCCGCAGCTCCTGCAGCTGCGCGGGATCATCCAATACGGCGCGCAGCGCGCGCTCCAGCTCATCCATTGAGCTTCCTCAACAGCGCCTGTGCCTGCTCTGTGTTCAGGACAGGCCGCAGAAGCTCCATCGCCCGTGCGTGGTCGCCCTGCTTTGCCGCGTCAGCGGCCTGACGCAGCCGCTCTGCCGCCGGACGCCAGCAGCGCCAGCAGCTGCCGTCCCTCCGCAGACCCCAATACGCGCCGGAGCTGCTCCGGGGAAAACGAATGTTCCATCCAGCTACCCCCTCCGTTCTTAAGTAACCGCAGATGCAATCGGTTACTCAACCCGATTCTTCCTTATCATATGCGCCCCGCGCATGAAAGTGAACGATATGAAGCTTCTGATTTTGTCGGATACGCACCGGAGCCTCGGCTTCGCGTACGACGCCATAGAAAAAGAACACCCGGACGCGGTTGTGCATCTGGGCGACCATCTGACCGATGCGGAGGATCTGTCCTTCGCCTGTCAGGAACCGGATTTCTATTATGTGCCCGGCAACTGCGACTATGCCCCGACGGTCCCGCAGAGCCTGACGCTGGAGCTTGACGGCGTGCGCATTTTTGTGACCCACGGCCATCTCTACGGCGTCAAGCGCGATCTGACCGCGCTTGCGGGCGCGGCAAAGGACGCGGGCGCGCGGCTTGCGCTCTTCGGCCATACCCACATCCAGCACCTGGAGGAGCGCGGCGGCATCACGCTCCTGAACCCCGGCACGGCCGGGCGCTTCGGCCACAGCGGATACGCCGTGGTCGAGATCAAGGACGGCGCGTTTTCCTGCCGTCTGGAAACGGATACGGAGTGATATTATGATTTTAGCGATCGATATCGGCAATACCAACATCGTGCTCGGCTGTATGGAGCACGACCGCATTCTCGTCGAGGCCCGCATGGCGACCGACCTGCTCAAGACCTCCGACCAGTACTGCGTGGAACTCAAAAATCTTTTGAATCTTTATGAGATTGATCCGAAGAGCGTCGAGGGCGTCATTATCTCGTCCGTTGTGCCGCCAGTTCTTAATTCCTGCAAGACCGCCGTGCGCAAGCTGACGGGCAAGACGCCGATGATCGTCGGTCCCGGCATCAAGACGGGACTCAATATCCAGATGGAGAACCCGGCTCAGATCGGCAGCGATCTGATTGTCGCCGCTGTTGCCGCACTTAGCCGATTTAAACCGCCTCTCATCATCGTCGACATGGGCACGGCTACGACCATCACCGCCATCGACAAGACCGGCACCTACGTCGGCGGCTGCATCAGCCCCGGTCCGAAACTCTCTGCCGAGTCGCTCTCTACACGCACGGCGCAGCTGCCTGCCATCAGTCTGGAAAGCCCGAAAAAGGCCATCGGTAAAAATACCGTCGACGCCATGCGCAGCGGCGTCATGCTGGGCTCCGCCTGTATGGTTGACGGCATGATCGACCGGATGGAGGAAGAACTCGGCGGCGGCGTGACTGTCGTTGCAACAGGCGGCATTGCGCGCTTTGTCCTTCCAATGTGCCGCCGCAGAATCGAATACGACCGTGACCTTCTTCTGAAGGGGCTTTCGATCCTCTATGAAAATAACCGCAGAGAGAAGTGAATTCATGTGCAGACGAATCTCAATGCGCAGTGTGTTCTTCCTTCAAAAACGCTCGCGCGGTTTTTGAAAACCGCCGTGACGCCCCTGTTTTTATACGATGAAAAGAGTCTCGTGCAGGCAGCGCAGGCTCTTTTCCGTGCATTTTCCGACTGCAACGGATTCTTGCCGCGCTTTCCCATCCGCATGAATCCGAATCCCACGGTTCTGCAAATTCTGCGCAGCTGCGGCTGCGGCGTGCTTTGCAGGAGCCTTGCGGAGCTGGAGCTTGCCGCCCGGTGCGGCTTCCATGGCAGGAAAATCGCCTACGAGCCGTCGATCCGCAGCGCGGAAGCGGAGAAAGCTGCGCATACGCTCGGCGCAGTTTTCGTGCTGGACGGAGCCGAGCTGCTGCCCGAAGCAATGCCGGAGGCCGTAATTCTGCTCCTGCGGCAGCAGGGCCAGCTCCGCTTCGGCGCGAAGCCTGTGACGGGCGTCCCGGCCTGCTATGCCGGGATGGAACGCGAAGCGCTCCTGCGCACGGCGGAATGCCTGCGCGCAGGCGGCGTAGGCTGGCTTGGCCTCGGTATGCGGCTGGGCGAGCTGTGCATGGACGAGGACTTCTATCCCGCTATCTTCGCCCAGCTTGCCGCGCTGGCACAGACGCTGTATGAGAAAACCGACGCCGCGGCAGATGCAATTGACCTTGGCGGCGGCTTTGGCGTCAGCTACCGGCCCGGCTTTTCCGGTCCGGAGCCGGATGCGTGCGCCAAAGCGATCCGGACGCAGATACAGGCGCTCCCGGAAGCGCTGCGCGGCCTCTCGCTGCAAATGAGTCCCGGACGGTTCCTCGCCGCAGCCTGCGGAACGCTGGTCACGCGGGTACGGGCTGTCAAGCCGGGGCCTGCTCCGCTTGCCGTGCTGGATGTCGATCCGGCGCAGTGTCCGCGCCTGGTCAAAAGCGGCGCATACCATCCGGTGTACGTTCCGTATGCCGCCGGACGGCGGACGCTGGTGCAGCTGCTGACCGTCGGTACGCAGGACGGTCCGGTCATGCGCCGCCTCCTGCCGGAGCTTCGCCCAGGCGATCTGGTGCTCATCGGTATGCTCGGCGCGGACGGACGCAGCCTCGCCTCCCGCTACGGCGGCGCTGAACCGTGCCTGGAACACCTCATCCGGCCAGACGGTGAAATTGTGCCGATCACAGCATACTGAATACCAGCCCAAGGCAGACCAGAAAACCCGCCCCGATGCAAACCGTTACCGCCGCTTCGATCACCGCAGCAGCGTACCGGATGCGCCGTCTGCGCGCACGCAGCCGCCTGCTGCATACACGAATGGGGCAGCCGCCTCCGGGGAACGCTTTTGATATCGGGACAGCTCAATCACAGAATCAGAACGCATCAGAAATATCCTCCCATGTTTTTCTGACGCCATTCTAGCAGATCATATGTACCATAAACCGGACTTTTGAAAGGAGCACCACTTTTATGGAAGAATTCTATCTTGATTCTTGCGGCGCGGGCCGCCTGCACTGCGCGCTCTGGAAGCCGGAAGGGGAGCCGAAGGCCGTCGTCCAGCTTATTCACGGCATCGCCGAGCATATCGGACGCTATGACGAGTTTGCGAAATTTCTGACGCAGCATGGTTATGTCGTCGCTGCCGACGATCACATGGGCCACGGCGGCTCCGCGGAAAACGGCCTCAGAGGCTATTTCTCCGGCGGCTGGCTGTCTGCGGTCGAGGATGAAAAGCGCCTGCACGACGAAATTTCCGCGCAGTACCCGGATCTGCCCTATTATATTCTCGGCCACAGCATGGGCTCGTTCCTGCTGCGCACCTATCTCTATACCTACCCGGACGCGGTGGACAAGGCCGTCATCTCCGGCACCGGCTGGGAGGACCCCATGAAGGTGCGCATGGGCAAGCTCGTCTGCAAGCTCGAAGAGGCCCGCATCGGCGAGAAAAACACCAGCGCGCTCGTCACAAAGCTCATGTTCGGCAGCTATAACAGGGCCTTCGGCCCCGTGACCTCGCCCAATGCGTGGATCTGCTCAGACGACGCCGTTGTCGCCGCCTATGACGCAGACCCCCTCTGCGGCTTCGACGCGACGGTTGGCCTCGCGCGCGACCTTCTTACAGGTGTCGGCATGAACGAGCAGCAGGAAAATCTGGATAAGATGAACAAGCAGCTGCCCATTATGTTCATCTCCGGCTGCAAGGATCCCGTCGGCGGCATGGCAAAGGGCGTTCTCAAATGCATCGACGCGTTCAAGCGCAGCGGCATGAAGGACATCACCATCAAGCTCTATCCCGAGGGCCGCCATGAAATGCTCAACGAGCGCAACAAGGACGAGGTCTATCAGGACGTTCTCACCTGGCTCGAGCGCTGAAAAACAAAAAATGAGGCTGTCCCGGATGACACTTTGTCATCCTGAGACAGCCTCTTTTTTGTGCAGAACTTATTTGCCGGATCTGAGCTCCTTCATGCAGTTCGCGCAGATGTTCTTGCCTCTGTAGTTTTCGACATTTCTGCCGTCGCCGCAGAAGATGCAGGTCGGCTCGTACTTCTTGAGAATAATGGATTCACCATCGACATAGATTTCGATAGCATCCTTCTCCGCGATGTCGAGCGTGCGGCGCAGCTCGATGGGCAGAACGATTCTGCCGAGCTCGTCGACCTTTCTGACGATACCTGTGGATTTCATTGTGAATAACCCCCTTCAATCTTTACCATGCACTATGGATCCAGCTGTCAGATGCTGCATGGACATCAGACAGAGCTCCCTCAAGCAGCTTTATTCTACCATCCAATTATGTACAAATTTTGAACAAAAAATCTTTTTCTTGTCGGAGAGCGAAATATGTTGTTGAATTTTCTCTGGTTTGGACTGATTTTGCTTGCGTTTGTATCTGATCTGCTGACAGGAATGCCGTTTTCCTCCGGCATGGACGGACTGAGCGGCGCACGGGCGGGACTGGAGCTGGCGCTGACGCTGGCCGGGCCGGTCTGCCTCTGGTCGGGGCTGTCGCAGGCGATGGAGCGTGCGGGACTGACTGAAGGGCTGTGTACGGCGCTGCGGCCTGTGCTGCGGCGGCTGTTTCCGGTATGCGCAAAAGACTCCGAGGGCTTCTGGAACCTGTGCGGCAATCTGAGCGCGAATCTGCTGGGGTTGGGCAACGCGGCGACGCCGCTCGGCATCCGGACGGCGCAGCGGATGCAGGCGCTGTCCGGCGGCGGGGGAGCGTCGGATGAGCTGTGCCTGCTGGTCGGGATGAATACGGCGTCTTTGCAGCTGATCCCGTCGACGGTCGCCGCCGTCCGCGCGCAGCTCGGCGCGGCGCACGCGTTCGATATCCTGCCTGCCGTGTGGCTAGCGTCGGCCTGCTCGGTCGGAGCTGGGATTCTGGCGGCAAAGGGCCTGAAGCGATGCTGGAGAACCTGACGGAGCTGCTGCTGCCTGCGCTTTTGCTGCTGGCGGGTGCGGCAGGGATCGCAAAAAAGCAGGATGTTTACGGCGGAATGCTGACCGGTGCACAGGACGGGCTGCGGCTGATGCTCTCGCTGACCCCCACGCTGGTGCTGATGCTGACGGCGGTGACGATGCTGCGGGAGAGCGGCTTTTTTGCGCTGCTCACGCCCGTTTTCGCGCCGGTCTTCCGCCTGCTTGGCATCCCGCCGGAGGTCGCGCCGCTGGTACTTATCCGGCCTCTCAGCGGCAGCGCGGCGCTGGCCGTCGGGACAGATCTGATGCGGGAATACGGGGTCGATTCCCTGATCGGCCGGACGGCAGCGGTCATGCTCGGTTCGACCGAAACGACGTTCTACACCATCAGCGTCTATTTTGGCGCGGCAGGCGTCAAAAAAACGCGCTATGCGCTCCCGGCAGCCCTGATCGCCGACCTGACCGGCTTCTGCATGGCCGCACTGAGCGTGCGCGTGTTTTTCCGATAGCACCCTCGAAAAGGCTCCCCCTGTCATGTCCTGACAAGGGGAGCCTCCGGATGTATGTTCAGCCCTTTTCGCCGTTGTTTGCCAGATAGATGGCGAGCCAATTCAGAAGCTTGGGGTCTGTCGGATGATAGATCAGGAAGCCGTCGTGATGCGGCCGGCTGACGACGATCTGCCTGCCGGAAAGGCTGAGACTGCAGCACTCGTCTTCGGATGGCCCCCAGACCAGCATGAGCGAAACGCCCCGGCCGTCGTAGGCTCTGCCCGCGCTGACCGACTCGATGGGCCACGGCAGGAGATTGCGGAAATCCTCCCGGTAGCGGGTCGAGTTCAGAAGCATAAGAATGCCTTCAAACGCCGTGTCCTCCGGCGTCACGTTTTGCAGCGCATAGCTTTCCGTGTACGCCCTGCCGTACCGAACCCCGCTGAGCGACACGACTCCGGCGAGGCTGGTGATCTCATCCCGGTCAGAAGCCGTTATCTCCTCGAACGTGTGCGGCGTCAGCCGCCAGGCGAGAAGACAGAGCAGCAGGATCGCAAGCAGCAGCAGGATGCACTTTTTCGTTCCCCGACGCATAGGCAGGCCCTCCTTTTTTCTGACTCTATACTATCAGACGGCTTCCGGCTTTGCAAGACGGCGAAGCATGAAGAATTCTGAAGATTTCCTTGACCCAGATGCTGTGCACGGATACAAAATCAGCACTATATGTTGTGATTCGCGCGGAAAAAGGTTAATATTTGCTTAAAACATGAGAAAAACGTTGAAAAAGCAAGAAAAATATGCTACTCTTTCGGTATACATAATCTGCTCCGCAATATGAGGAGGAACCGAAATGCAAAAGAGATGGATCAGTCTGCTGCTAGTGCTTGCGCTGGTGCTGGCTGTTTGGAGCGTCTGCGCTGTCGCGGCGGACGCGCAGAAGGCGGATGAGGCCGCCGGGGAAGAGGCGGCTGCCGAGCCTGCCGCAGAGGAACCCGCCGAAGAGGATACTCCGGCGGAGGAACCCGCCGCTCCCGCCGATGAAGCGGATACCGCTTCCGAGGCGGAAGAAGCACCCGCGGAGGACGGCGAACAGAACCACATCCACGCCGCAAACCGCGAGGACAGCTGCGAAGAGCCGTCCTTTGCGCCGCTGACCGTGACCGGCGGAAAGCTGGAATCCGGCTGCTATTATCTGACGGACGATCTTGCTCTTGAAGAGCCGCTCTGCGTGCCCAAGAACGGCACGCAGGTCACGCTTTGCCTGAACGGCCACACGCTCCGTCTGGCGGACGGCGCTGAGGGCTGCATCATCTTCGTCGCCGTGAGCGATAAGGACGCGGAGCCGTCCCTCCTTACCATCACCGACTGCAACGGAGCGGACAGCTCCAGCAATTATTACGTCGACGAAGATGGCGCGCTTGTCTTTGACGACGGCAGCTATGCTTGGCAGGAGGCCTATATCGCGGCAAGCGAAAAGAACGCGCTTGCCGGTGGCCGGATCACCGGCGCAACAGCAGGCGCGATCAGCGTGGGCGATTATAACGAGCTTTATCTGACAGACGTAAACATCATCGACAACGCGGGCCGCTACGGCGCAGGTGTTGTCGTTGCGGAGCATGCCTCCGCCGTGCTGGACAGCTGCGTCATTGCGGGCAACCGCCTGATGGGCGAAATGAAAGCCTCCGAAAAGCAGATTCTCGGCGGCGGCGTGTATTGTGCCGGTATGCTTGAACTGAGCGGCACAACCAGCATCACCGGCAACCGCGCGCAGGACGCGCAGGATAACCTCTGGCTGGATGAAACTGCTGCACTCAAGATCGGCGATCTGGGCCTTGACAAGCAGGCGCACATCGGCATCAGCGGAACGGCAGGAGCAGACTATCCTGACCGGCTACGCAGACGATTTCTCGGAAAACTTCACAAGCGATGACCTTACTCTGACCGTCAGCACTGCACGTGAAAACGGCTTTACCGAGCTGACGCTTCAGAAGGCCGTTTATACGCTGACGCTCGATCCCGGCGAGGAAGCGAGCCTGTCACGCTGGAGGCGGAGCAGGGCAAGAGCCTGCACGAACTGAATGTGCAGGACTCCGGAGCGCGACAACATGACGTTTGACGGCTGGTACACCGAAGACGGAGACTGCGTCGACGCGGAAGCGCCGCTGCATCTGACCGTCGATACGACGCTTTCCGCCCGCTGGACGCAGGCGGAGCCGCAGAGCGCGGAGGCCGCGCTGCTGACCTATGACCCCGACGCGCCCATCACAAAGCAGGAGGCGGCCAAAACGCTTTACCAGATGGCTCGACAACTTGGTTTGGACACAGAAGAAGGGCAGGAGGTCGATCTGGGGCAGTTTGAAGACGCGGACGAGATCAGCGAGGACGCGGCAGACGCCGTCCGCTGGGCCTATGCCGCCGACCTTCTCACAGAAAAGGACGGGAAGCTCCATGTTGCCGACGAGCTGACCCGGAAGGAGCTGACCCGGATGCTGGAGGATTTTCTGGATCTGATTTAAGCGCCGCGCTGCTTCCGCACCAGGAGCATACAGAGCAGCATCAGAAGCGGGAAGATAATGGCGGCGAGAATGCCCGCGCGGAGCGATCCGCCGCAGGCGCCCGAGACGAGGCCCGCGAGCGTCGGGCCTCCTGCGCAGCCGAGATCACCCGCCAACGCCAGCAGCGCGAACATCTGCGTTCCGCCTCCCCGGATGGAGGCGGATGCGCGGCTGAACGTTCCGGGCCAGAAAATGCCGACCGAGAAGCCGCACACGGCGCAGCCAAGCAGGCTCAGAACCGGAGACGGCACAAACACGATGCACAGATACGCCCCGACGCACAGCGCCGCGCAGACGGCCATATAGCGGTTTAAGTTCAGTTTTTCGCCGTATTTCCCGAAAATCAGCCGGGAAACGCCCATCATAGCTGCGAAGGCCATCGGTCCCGCCAGATCGCCTACAGTCTTGACACACCCAGTCCCTGTTCGGCAAAGGCTGACGACCACTGGCTCACCGCCTGCTCCGCCGCACCCGCGCAGAGCATCATCACCATAAAGAGCCAGAATACACGGCTTTTGACGAGCGTGCGCAGCGATAGCGCCTGCGCACCCTCGGCCTGCATCGGATAGAGCGGCGCACCCCCGAAGAAGACCGCGTTTATGACCGGAACGAGCGCCCATAAAAGCGCAAGGAGCTTCCAGTTTCCAATTCCGAACAGCGCGAAAAATGCCGTCGACAGCAGCACGACGCCCATATGACCCCAGCAATAGAACGAATGGAGCAGGCTCATGTGCTGATCCTTATTCTGCGTGGGGCAGGACTCCATCACCGGGCTGACAATGACCTCCAGCAGCCCGCCGCCGACGGCGTAGATCACGACGGCGATCAGAAGCCCCGTAAACGCATCCGGCAGCATATCCGGAAGAATGGTCAGCAGGACAAGTCCGGCAGCCGAGGCGATATGCGACAGCAAAATGGCCGCGCGGTAGCCGATGCGATCCAGAAACCACGCCGAGAGCAGATCAATGCCGAGCTGAATGCAGAAATTGATCGTGATGAGCAGCGTGATCTTCGAAAGCGGGATCTGGTACGTCCGCTCGAACATGACGAACAGCAGCGGAACAAAGTTATTGACGATGGCCTGCACGATATAGCCGACATAGCAGCCAAGGATCGTCCGGCTGCAGGAGTTTTTCATGGAAATTACCTCATTTTTTGCAGATTATCACCTTTATATCACATCCTGCACGGTCTTTGCAAGCGTCCTGCGGCCCGAAAATTCTTTTTGCTTTCCCGAAAAAAACACTTGACAAACTTTCAGGCGTATACTTCGTGGCATGTTAAAACCGTTGATGCAGACGAGTAAGCAGACAGGATTTCTCTCAGAGAGTTGCCGGTTGGTGTGAAGGCAGCAGAAAGACGTTTGCCGAATGGACTGCGGAGGGCAGGCTGAACGCGAAGGCAAGTAGGCGCTGACGGAGTCCCACCGTTACAGGGGAGGATGCGTGCAGGCGCGTCATGAGCGGACAAGCAATTGTCAATTTGGGTGGCACCGCAGAAGTTTTTCAGACTTTTGTCCCAAGAGATCAAACCGATAACCGGTTTTCTCTGTGGATGAAGGTCTTTTTTGTTTCCCTTTTTCCGGAGAAAGCCAAAACGCGAAAGGAGAAACAACTATGAAAACCGAAAACATTCCTTACAAGATCTATCTGTCTGAGTCTGAGATGCCCCAGAATTGGTACAATGTCCGCGCGGACATGAAGAACAAGCCCGCACCTCTCGTGAACCCCGGCACCGGCAAGCCCATGGGCTTTGACGATCTGCGCCCCGTTTTCTGTGACGAGCTGATCGAGCAGGAGCTGGACAACGACACGCCGTATATCCCCATCCCGCAGGAGATCCGTGATTTCTACAAGATGTACCGCCCGTCGCCGCTGGTACGCGCGTACTGCCTCGAGGAAAAGCTCGGCACGCCGGCGAAGATCTATTACAAGTTCGAAGGCAACAATACCTCCGGCAGCCACAAGCTGAACTCTGCCATCGCCCAGGCCTACTACGCGAAGAAGCAGGGTCTCAAGGGCGTCACGACGGAGACGGGCGCCGGCCAGTGGGGCACCGCCCTTTCCATGGCCTGCGCGTATCTGGGCCTTGATCTGAAGGTCTTCATGGTCAAGTGCTCGTATGAGCAGAAGCCCTTCCGCCGCGAGGTCATGCGCACCTACGGCGCAAGCGTCACGCCCAGCCCGTCGAACACCACGAACGTCGGCCGTGCCATTCTCGCAAAGGACCCGAATACCACCGGCTCCCTCGGCTGCGCCATCAGCGAGGCCGTGGAGGTGGCCACGACCACGCCCGGCTACCGCTATGTGCTCGGCAGCGTCCTGAATCAGGTCCTGCTCCATCAGTCGGTTATCGGTCTGGAAACGAAGATCGCGCTCGATAAATACGGCATTACGCCCGACATCATCATCGGCTGCGCCGGCGGCGGCTCGAACCTCGGCGGTCTGATCGCTCCGTTTATGGGCGAAAAGCTGCGCGGCGAAAAGGACTACCGCATCATCGCCGTCGAGCCTGCCTCCTGCCCCAGCTTTACGCGCGGCGTGTTTGCGTATGACTTCTGCGACACCGGCATGGTCTGCCCGCTGGCAAAAATGTACACGCTTGGCAGCGGCTTCATCCCGTCGGCCAACCACGCGGGCGGCCTGCGCTACCACGGCATGAGCCCGATCCTCTCTCAGCTGTACCACGACGGCCTGATGGAGGCCCGCAGCGTCGAGCAGACGAGCGTATTTGAGGCCGCGGAGTATTTCGCCCGCACTGAGGGTATCCTCCCCGCCCCCGAGTCCAGCCACGCCATCTGCGCCGCCATCGACGAGGCGCTCAAGTGCAAGGAAACAGGGGAGGAGAAGACCATTGTCTTCGGCCTGACCGGCACTGGCTACTTCGATCTCGTTGCGTATCAGAAGTTCAACGATCATGAGATGACCGATACCATCCCGACCGACGAACAGCTTGCCGCAAGCATCGCACAGCTGCCGAAGGTGTCGGAATGAAATTTTTGCGTACAGCCTGTTGACATTTGTATGTCAGGTGTGTATAATAACGCCGTCAATTGAATACAGGAAATCCGTTGATCGTCCTCAGAACGCGCATGCGGACTGAGAACAGAAGGAATCTCTGGAGAACTCATTGAATTGAGTGCCGAAGGTGCAAGGCGCAAGCCGAATCTCTCAGGCAAAAGGACAGAGCCGCAGCTACAGCAATTGTAATACGGCATTACAATGAGCAGACCGGAGACGGCCTGCTCATTTTTATCGTTGTATAAGGAGATACATCGTCATGGCAAACGTACTCGAAACCAGCATGAGCTATCTGCAGACGCAGGACCCCGAGGTCGCGGCCTGCATCGAAAACGAATTTCAGCGCCAGAAGCAGAACATTGAGTTGATCGCGTCGGAGAACATCGCCTCTCCCGCCGTCATTGCAGCTATGGGCTCTGTTCTGACGAATAAATACGCCGAGGGTTATCCCGGTGCGCGATATTACGGCGGCTGCGATTATGTAGATGTGCTGGAGACGATTGCGATCGAGCGCGCGAAAAAGCTGTTCGGCGCGGCCTATGCCAATGTACAGCCGCACTCCGGCGCGCAGGCCAATCTGGAGGTCTATGCCGCGCTCTTGCAGCCGGGCGATACGCTTATGGGCATGGATCTTGCCAGCGGCGGCCATCTGACGCACGGCGCCCGCGTCAATCTCTCCGGCAAATACTATCACAGCATCAGCTACGGCGTGGACCCGGAGACGGGCCGCATCGACTATGATCAGGTCGAGGACATGGTTCGCCGGTACCGGCCTAAGCTGCTTGTGGCCGGTGCGTCCGCATATCCTAGATCCATTGATTTCAAGGCATTTGCCGAAATTGCGCACAAAAACGGCGCGCTGCTCATGGTCGACATGGCGCATATCGCGGGTCTTGTCGCAGGCGGGCAGCATATGAGCCCCGTTCCCTATGCCGACGTCGTCACGACCACCACGCATAAGACGCTGCGCGGCCCGCGCGGCGGGATGATCCTCTCGCGCGACGAGTTCGCAAAAAAGCTCAACAGCGCTGTCTTCCCCGGCACGCAGGGCGGCCCGCTCATGCACGTGATCGCGGGCAAGGCGATCTGCCTGCGCGAGGCGGCGCAGCCGGAATTCAGAGTCTATGCGGAAAACGTTGTAAAAAACGCGAAGGCGCTGGCAGCAGCGCTGCTCGAACATGGGTTTGACCTCGTCACCGGCGGCACAGACAACCATCTGATGCTGGCGGATCTTCGCAAAAAGAACATCACTGGCAAGGACCTGCAGACAAAGCTTGACGAGGTGCACATCACCGTCAACAAAAACGCCATCCCGAACGACCCGCAGAAGCCCGGCGTCACCAGCGGCGTGCGTATCGGTACGCCCGCGTGCACCACGCGCGGCTTTACGCCGGAGGATATGCCGGTCGTGGCCGACTGCATCGACAAGATCGCGACGGACTATGAAGCCAACCGCGAAGCCGTGCTTGCCGCCGTGGCAGAGCTTGTCAGAAAGCATCCGATCTACGAATAAGCGCCGTCTGCCTCCAATTGCGCGGTCTTGCCGCTTTCTGTCTAAATCTTGTGCTTTCGGGCAAAATGTAACACAAATGAAATGTTGGACGCATTTACAAACCGGGTACAATATATTATGATAGTGGCACAAGCTCAAGAGAAGGAGGCTGACCGTCGTGAATGACAATACCATCAAGTTTGTGGTACCGGAAGACAGTAGTGAGGAAATGAAGAGCATTCTGACCGCCGTATATGGCGCCCTCAGCGAAAAAAGGCTATAACCCCATCAACCAGATAGTCGGTTATCTCCTGTCAGAGGACCCTACTTACATTACAAATTACAACAATGCTCGCAGCCTGATCTGCAAGCTCGACCGTGACGAGCTGCTTCAGGAGTTGGTCAAGCATTATCTGTTCTCATAACGGTAAAACGAACCCCGGCAGATAGACGGGTGTCCGTAAAACAGTTAATCCTCCGCATGGCTTAGACCATGCGGAGGATTTGTTTATGTCTAATCTTCAAACTTGCTGGCGGCAAACGGTTTGTCAAAACCGTTTGCGGACGGCAAGTCCACAGGGATAGCCGCTTTAGCAGCGCAAGGGGGTGTAGCCACCTTGACGGAAAATAGAATAGTTCTTAATTTCTTATCTAAGGCAATGCAAAGGATAAGGGCTAATTTTGCTGTTGGGTTGAATTGCCCTGTTTCGATAGAACTGATAGTGTTTCTCGACACACCCACCATTTCTGCAAGCTGTGCTTGAGAAAGATTTGCTGCCATACGAACTTCCTTTAAGTGATTTTTCAGATGCAACTGCTCTTTCATACTCTCACCTCTAAAAAAGGCGACGAATAAATCCGGCAAATGCCAAGACGGAAAGAATCAAAAATAGGATGGTTAGCACCAAATCACTTTTTTCGTTTCATTTTGATAAAGCGAACTAACCATTGCGTTGAAAGAATGCTGAAGTATATAACCCACGGACTATAAATCATGGTATGAGCAAGCATAGAGGATAGTAAGGACAGGAGACAACACACTAAAGCACCTACTCTGCCTGCATGACTGCCTGCTTGATATATCACTTCTATTTCTGCTAAGTCTTTGTGCTTATGCTCTTTTCGACTTGCGTTTAAGATATCGTCCTTTTTCATATGAACACCTCCGCTCCAAGTTTTCTTTTGCATATCCTAATTATACCTTTGCCAAGTTCTCTTGTCAATAGGTTTTGTGAAAAAAAGATACAGTTCGTTCAGGAAATTCTGAACGCCCGAACTTTATTTGTCCAGGCGCTCTCAGTATCAGTCATAAATCAGCTCAAACTTCACAATTTCCTCTGCCTGTGCCTTGCAAGCGTTCATCTGCCGTACCCATTCCATTTGATTATCGGCTTTCAGTTTCTCGGTCACGCCGTTTCGCTTCGCCAGCTCCGGCACGATCAGCTCCATGCGGTTTCGTGCCGCTTCGTCAATCTTAGCGCAATACTGTCTTACGTACACCCAGCTATCTGCCGGGGGTCGTTTTACGAAAAGGACGTGCCACACGGCACGTCCTTTTTGCAGATTTATCGCAGGGTAACACCGAGGTCGTTTTTAAGTTTTTCCAGAACGGCATTCGTGACGCCCGTGGTGTCCTCATCGGTGAGCGTGCGGTCGTCTGCGCGCAGTTCGAGACTGAACGCGACACTCTTTTTGCCCGGGGCAATGCCGGGGCCGCGGTAGATATCAAACAGCTGAATGGAGCGCAGCAGCTTGCCGCCCGCCTTCTTGATGCAGGCTTCGAGCATACCGACGGTCATCGCCTCGTCACATACCAGCGCAAGATCGCGGCTGACGGTCGGGAACTTGGGAAGGCTGTGGAATATGCGCTCCGGCGCAAGCGCAGACTGAAGCCCTGTAAAGTCCAGTTCTGCGACATAGACCTCGCCGCTGATGCCGTAACCCTCGGCGACCAGCGGGTGAATCTGGCCAATCACGCCAAGCTTCTTGCCGTCAATCATGATATCGGCGCAGCGGCCTGGGTGATAACTCGGGTTCTTCGTGTCCGCAACATAAGTTGCCGGGTGCACATTCAGCTGCTCAAGCAAAGCATCGACCTCGCCCTTGAGTGTGAAGAAGTTTTCGTGTTCGCCGTAAGTGCCGAAGATCATGCGTTTGGGCTCGTTCGGCAGTTTTTTCGCCCTCAACCGGCAGGTAGATCTTGCCAATCTCATAGAGTTTGACGCCTTTGTTCTTGAAGGCAAAGTTGCGGGAAAGAATATCCAGCATACTTGGCAGAATGACCGTGCGCATGATGGATGTATCCTCACCAAGCGGGTTGACAAGCTTGACAGTCTTGCGAAGCGGGCTGTCAGCGGGGATGCGGATCGCGTCGAACGAAGACGGCGAAACGAAGGAGTAGGTGATGATCTCACTGTAGCCAAGGGCTCTTGCGGCCGCGCCTGCGGCGTTCTCCAGCTTCTGCTCGTCAGAATAGCCGCCCATGGTGGTCGCGCCGCGCATGAGTGTCGTTTCAATGTTGTTATAGCCGTAATAACGGGCAACCTCTTCAGCAATATCAGCCATCACGCGAAGATCGGGCCGCCACGACGGGACTTGAATCATGCCGTCTACAACGGGAACTTCCTCACGGTGCAGATATTCGATCATATCGGCTTCGGAGATATTTGTGCCGAGCAGTGCGTTGATACACTCCGGCTCCAGCTTAACGGTGACAGGCTGCGGAACGTAGTTCAGAACGTCGATCATGCCGTCCATGACTTCGCCCGCGCCAAGCAGTTCGACCAGTTCGCACGCACGGTTGACAGCGGGAACGGTCAGCATCGGGTCGATATCCTTTTCAAACTTTGCAGAAGCATCTGTGCGCATGCCGAGTGCCAGCGCTGTCTTGCGGATGGAAGAGCCGAGGAAGTTGGCAGATTCAAATACGACATCGACCGTATCGGCTACGATTTCACTGTTTTCGCCGCCCATGACGCCTGCGAGGCCGACCGGCTTCGTCTCGTCGGCAATGACGAGCATATCGGGCTGGAGCACGCGCACGCTGCCGTCAAGCGTCGTGAGCGTCTTGTCCGCGCCTGCGCGGCGGACGACGATCTTACCGCCCTTAACATAGCGGTAGTCAAACGCGTGCATCGGCTGGCCGTATTCGACCATGACATAATTCGTGATATCAACGATATTGTTGATTGGGCGGATGCCCGCCGAACGCAGACGCTGGCGCATCCACTTGGGGCTGGGCGCAATCTTGACATTGCGTACTATGCGGGCCGTATAGCGCGGGCACAGATCGTCCGCCTGCACATCAACATCAAGCAAATCGCAGAGATTTCCTTCTGCGCCGCCCTTGACGACCGGCTCATGGTGCTTCATCGGCACATTGAATGCGGCAGCCGTCTCACGGGCAAGGCCAATGAGCGAGTAGCAGTCCGGGCGGTTGTTTGTGATCTCAAATTCGACGATGGAATCATCGTTGCCGATGACGACGTTCATGTCCTCACCGACCTTGCAGCCTTCGTTGTTCAAAATCCAGATACCGTCTGCATACGCCTCGGGGCAGTCGTGCTCTGTCAGACCGAGTTCCTTATATGAGCACAGCATGCCGCAGGACTCAACGCCGCGCAGTTTGCCCTTTGTGATGTGGATGCCGCCAGGCAGGTATGAATTGTGCTGCGCGACGGGAACCAGATCGCCTTCATGGACGTTTTGCGCACCGGTCACGATCTGCACCGGCTCACCGATGCCGCAGTCTACCATGCAGACCCACATATGGTCGGAGTTTTCATGCTTTTTCATCGATAGAACCTTGCCGACGACGACGTTTTTGATCTCCGCATCCATGCGTTCGGTCGTTTCAACCTTCTGACCGGCGAGGGTCATGACGGAGTCGTATTCTTTATCCGTAGCCGTGATGTCAACGAATTCACGGAGCCATTTTCTCGAAATATTCATGTCGTACCCTCCTTAGAACTGAGACAGGAAGCGGATGTCGTTTTCAAAGATCATGCGCATATCGCTGATCTTGAACCGGCGCATGGCCATACGCTCAAGGCCGATGCCGAAGGCAAAGCCGGAATAGATTTCCGGGTCAATGCCACAGCCCGCGAGCACCTTTCGGGTGTACCATGCCGGCGCCCAGCAGTTCAATCCAGCCTTCGCCTTTGCAGGTCGAACAGCCCCTTGCCACGGCAGTTGAAGCACTGCACGTCAACCTCGCAGCTGGGTTCCGTGAACGGGAAGTGATGCGGACGGAAGCGGACGACAGAGTCCTGCCCGTACATGGCCTTGATGAGCGTTTCAAGTGTGCCCTTCAGATCAGCCATTGTGATGCCCTTGTCGATGACAAGGCCTTCAATCTGGTGGAACATGGGGAGTGCGTCGCGTCAACTTCGTCCTTGCGGTACACGCGGCCCGGAGCCAAAATACGGATCGGAGGCTGGCCGATGGCTTCCATGGCGCGAATCTGCATGGGGCTGGTCTGCGTGCGCAGGAGGACTTCTTCGTCATCTGTCACATAGAACGTGTCGCTGCGGTCACGGGAGGGGTGATTCTCCGCAATGTTCAGTTTGGTGAAGTTATAGTCGGCAAGTTCAACCTCGGGGCCGTCAAGAATTTTGAAGCCCATGGAGATAAAAATATCCTTGGCCTCATCGAGCGCTTTGTTCATCGGGTGGCGGTGGCCCAGCTGAACCGGAGTTCCGGGGATGGTCACGTCGATTGCCTCGGCCTCCAGTCTGGCTTCCATGGCCTTTTCCTTGAGTTCGGCACGGACGGACTCGATTTTTTCCTCAATGGCAGCGCGGACATTGTTCGCAGCCTGTCCCATAACGGGACGTTCCTCTGCAGACAGCTTGCCCATTGTCTTCAAAACACCGGTCAATTCACCTTTTTTGCCGAGAAAGCGCACGCGCAGCGCGTCCAATTCTCCGGCGTCCTTGACGCTCTCGAGCGCGCCGAGCGCTTCCTGCCGGATCTTTTCGAGTTGTTCCTTCATAAACGAATACTCCTTTTCGTGATAATACAAAAAAATAAGCCCTTCGCCCGAGATCGGGACGAAAGACCATGCTTCCGCGGTACCACCCGCTGTTCGCAGAAAAAATCTGCGCTGCTTTTTTTATGCCAGATAACGGCGGCAATAACCGGCGCGTCCTAGTAGGGAAGTGACCCGTTCAAACAGCTGCTCACGAGAGAAAGCCCTGTAGCCCCACCGGGAGGCGGTTTCCAGCAGTTCCGCCCTCTCTGTACCCGGCCCTTTCGGGCAGGACGCCTCGATCCACGCTTTTTCCATATATCAGCTGCATTTTAGCACACTAAACGTCGTTTGGCAACAGCTTTTTCGGAAAAACAAAGAAAATCCGGCCTGAACGCCCCTGATCGTTCATCTGCTCAACGCCTTCGTTTTCATTTCATAAATTCAGGCTCTGCCGCTCATCTTTCACAGAAAGTCAGCAGAGCCTTTTTATGCTTACTATATATGCAGTGATATATCCGAACCAACAAGCTTGAAAATACATTTTGCGATTTAAGCAAATAAATACAAAATACAAAAAAAGACATTACCAACCGTAAAAAGTCAGTAATGCCTTTTTTATTATTTTTAAGATAATCTATCCATATGCCACTCAGACTCGTTTAAAGAGGTCTGGTAGTTCACTAATGAAATCATTCCCACTCAATCGTCGCTGGCGGTTTGCTGGTGATGTCGTAGCAGATGCGATTGATGCCACGAAGTTCGTTGACGATGCGGACGGAGATCCGGTCGAGGATGTCGTAGGGAATGCGCGACCAATCTGCAGTCATGAAATCACTTGTATTCACTGCGCGCAGCGCCAGCGTATAATCATACGTCCGGCCATCGCCCATGACACCGACGGAGCGCATGGAGGTGAGCACGGCGAAATACTGGCTGAGGCTGCGGTCAAGACCGGCTTTGGCGATTTCGTCGCGGAAAATGAAATCCGCGTCGCGTAGCGTATCGAGTTTTTCCTTCGTGATATCGCCGATTACGCGGATGGCAAGGCCGGGGCCGGGGAAGGGCTGGCGCATGACCAGGTACTCAGGCAAACCGAGTTCGCGGCCAAGCTGGCGTACCTCGTCCTTGAACAGCATGCGCAGCGGCTCGATGATCTCTTTGAAGTCAACATAATCTGGAAGGCCGCCAACGTTGTGATGGCTCTTGATGACGGCGGATTTGCCGAGGCCGGACTCGATCACGTCCGGATAGATTGTACCCTGTACAAGGTAGTCAACTGCACCGATTTTTTTTGCTTCCGATTCAAAGACACGGATGAATTCTTCACCAATAATTTTGCGCTTCGTCTCCGGATCAGAAACGCCGGAGAGTTTCGATAAGAAGCGTTCTTCGGCGTTGACGCGGATAAATTGAATATCCCACTTGTTGAACGCGGCTTCTACTTCGTCGCCCTCATTTTTGCGCATCAGGCCGTGATCGACGAACACGCAGGTAAGCTGGCTGCCGATAGCCTCCGCCATGAGCGCTGCCGCAACGGAGGAATCTACGCCGCCGGACAGCGCAAGTAGCGCGCGGCCGGAGCCAACCTTTTCACGAATGGAGCGGATCGCAGTCTGGCGGTAGTCTGCCATCGTCAATCACCGGACGCGCCACAGACGGTATAGAGGAACCGGCGGAGCATTTCACTGCCTTCTACCGTATGCTGTACCTCCGGATGGAACTGGACGCCGTACAGCCTCTTCTCCGGGCACGCCATCGCGGCCGTGGGGCACACGGCGGTCTTCGCTGTGACGGTGAAGCCGTCCGGTACCCGGGAAATATAATCGCCGTGGCTCATCCACGTCACGCTGGACGCGGGGAGGTCTTGGAAGATTGCGCTGTGTGTGTCAAACTCAGTCAGCGTCTTGCCATATTCGCGGGCGGTCGCTTCCGTCGCTGCTGCAACAGTGCCACCCAGCGAATATGCCATGAGCTGGCATCCGTAGCAGATGCCAAGAACGGGGATCCCGAGCGCAAACAGCGCCGGGTCCACGCGCAGGGAAACGGATTCATAAACACTCTGCGGGCCGCCGGAGAGAATAATGCCGATGGGGGGCAATCTTCTCAATCTCAGCAGGGGAGATGGAGCAAGGCTTGACCTCGCAGTATACGTTCTGCTCACGCACACGGCGTGCGATCAGCTGACTGTACTGCGCGCCGAAGTCCAGAATCAGAACAGTTTCCATTATGCTTCCTCCCGGAATACGATGTGGCCTGGCTCCGCGCTTTCGATGATAGCGAGCGAGTGCAGGTTCACGCCCGCCGCGCGCAGCTTGTCGCCGCCGCCCTGGAAGCCCTTTTCAACGGCGCAGCCGATACCGACCAGTTCAGCACCTGCAGCCTGCACGATTTCACACAGACCGCGCAGCGCTTCGCCGCGCGCGCAAGAAAATCATCGATCACAAGCACGCGGTCGCCGGGATGGATCCACTCCTTGGAGACAAGCAGCGTGACCTTTTTCTTGTAAGTATAGGAAAAAATCTCACTCTGGTACAAGCCGCCTTCGATGTTGTCGCTCTTGGCCTTTTTCGCATAAACCATGGGTTTGCCGTACCGGTACGCGCAGATCGCGGAAAGGGCAATGCCGCTGGCTTCTGCGGTCAGAATGAGATCTACGTTATTGAGATCAAAATATTTTTTGAATTCATCTGCAATGCGTCCCATGAATGCGCAATCGACGCGGTGATTGAGAAACCCGTCAACCTTTACAATGTTTCCGGGCAGAATCTTGCCCTCCTTGACAATGCGATCCTTCAACTCCTGCATAGCTTCCTCCAAAAACATAATAAAATAGACAGCGGGGAATAAAACCTGCTGCCAATGACAAAAAGCCGCGCGCAGGACAGCAAAGCCCTGCGTGAGCGAACTTCCAATAGTCGCAGCTTTGGCGCTGCGGTAGAGACATCCGGGCCGTACATCCGGAACTATATTGGCAACGATATGAACTTCGTGCTGGACAATTTAAGTCTTGGCTATTATAATCGGAATCAAGCAATAAGTAAAATAGATGTTTTTAATCATTGCTATTAGCTTCATAAATATAAGTAATGACAGGAGGCAGCTATGGCCGTTAAATTGGAATTATACCGTGTCTTTCAGGAGGTCGCCCGCATGGGGAATATCTCTGCTGCGGCGCAGAATCTTTTATTTCACAATCGGCAGTCAGCCAGTCCATCAAGCAGCTGGAAGAGCAGCTGCAGGTTCGGCTGTTCTCGCGCAGCACGCGCGGTGTCGTCTTGACCAGTGAGGGAAAGCTTCTCCTTGACTATGTTTCGCACGGTCTGGGCCTCATCCAGTGCGGCGAAGAAAAGCTTGCGCAGTCGCGCCAGCTGCTCACGGGTGAACTCATCATCGGCGCAAGCGATACGGTCACGAAGACCTATCTGGTTTCGCGCCTTGAGGCGTTCCACCAGAATTATCCTGCTATCCAGATCCGAATCCTGAATGGCACAAGCCAGATGGTGCTCGACTATCTGCACGCCGGTCAGGTTGATATTGCGTTTGCCAGCGAACCGAAGGATAAGGACGCGTATTCCGTCCGGCACTGCTTCGATACACATCAACTTTTTCGTTGCTGCGCCGAATTATGACTGTGATTTTGACCATGTGCATTCTATGGAAGAAATTGCATCCTTCCCGCTGATTTTGCTTGAACGCAAGGCCAGTTCCCGCGTCTATGTTGAGCAGTTTTTCAGCAACACGGCGTGAGCATCAAACCGGAGATCGAACTGGGGTCGCACAATCTGCTCATTTCGCTGGCCCGCATCGGCCTTGGTGTTGCCTGCGTAACAGAGGAATTTTCGCAGTCCGGCCTTGGCAGGGGTGTCATCCTGCCGCTGCACACCGATTTTGAGATTCCGCCGCGCTCCGTTTGTATGTGCACGCTGCGCGACGTTGCGCCGACCTCTGCCGCCAAGCGCTTTATGGATTTCATCTCCGAGAGCAACAAAATGGCCTACGATCTGGGGCATTCCTATCATTTTACGAATGTTTGAAAATGAGCAGTTCGCAGGATCTCGGATATTTGCGTAGGGGCGGAATACAACTTGTTAGAACGATTGTAGGGGCCGATGCCCACATCGGCCCGCTGGAAAGTTACGAATTCTCTGCAGATTTCCGTAAAAACGGATTTTGCGTTCTGCCGGTGCGATGTGGGCATCGCCCCTACAACTGGCGCGTTGAAACCTACCGCCCGTCCTCGCCGTTCATATCTGTCAGGTGGTACTTTCTGTGAGGCCTGCTTCGGGCGGCGTTCATGTCCTGCAGGGAGGAACGGTGTTCCTCCTGCCCGTTCAGGCAGTTCATATCGTCCAGCGCACAGGTGCGCGCATCGTCGTGGGACAGACCGTTCATGTTTTTCAGACTGAACGGCTCTTTTTTCTGCTTCTTGTTCATGGAAAAACCTCTTTTTTGCATAGTTTTCCGTGAACAGCGGGCAGATATACAAGCCCCGCCTGCACGCTTGCGCATACAGGCGGGGAGGTGGTGATGTCAGTCCTTGCGGCAGTTCATGTTCGTGATGCTGCAGGCCATGTCCGGCTGCTCGTTCGCCGCGTTCATATCCTGCAAAGACGCAGTCTGCTCCGGCTGACCGGCGCGGCAGTTCATGTCATTCAGGGCGCAGGTGCGCTTGTCGTCTGCGGACAGCCCGTTCATATTGTGCAGGCCGAGTGTATTGGAATTGTTTTTCATTGGATATCCTCCTAAAATAGAAATAATAATCATTACTAATATTATTATACACAAAGGGTTTCATTTGTCAAGCCCCAAAATAAAAATGCCCTCTGCCCAAATGGGCAGAGGGAGATAAATATTGATATTATGGCGTGCGCCGTTTTGCCAGCTGAGCGTGATCATATCCGGCTGGATCAAGAGTCTTCGTATCGCATGGCTCTTCCATTTACATAATTGCAGCCTTCCAGACTGCTGACATATCCACCGCTGTAGGCCAGTCCTGTTTCATCAAAAACTGTGAGAACAAACCCGCAGTTGTCAACATAGGTGCCGTCCGGTGTGATGAGCGCCTCGGTGCTTCCGGCAAGATAGGCTGCAGCACTGGGCCCGTCGTTAGACAAAACTGTCTCGTCGTTGTTTACAATGACAAGCCGTCTTCCGTCAAAGGCCATCGCTCGGACAGTCGCATATACTGGCGCGTACAGATCATCGGGCAAATAATCGGAACGCAGCGCAATCTGGTACAGTCCGTCCGCATCCTGCGTCAGGACGCAGATGCGCCCCTGGGTCTGCTGGATGCAGACGAAATCCGCTGTTTCTGTTATGTTTACATAATCATCTTCCGGCTCAAAATCCGATACCGCCAGCTTTTGCAGAGTGTCACCTGTTTTGCAGTCGATTAAGGTTACATAATATGTGTTATTTTCAACCGTATGAAGTAAAAGCCGCGTTTTGTCCGGTGTCAGGCCAAGGTGTTCGATCCGCGTTTCCGGGTCGACCGGGAAGAAGCAGGTCAGCTGATCGGTATAGACCTCGTTTGTGTTCCCGCCGTAAAACGCGCTGGCCTCGGAATCCGGGGCAAGCGGCCCGTAGGGGAGCATATAGACGCCATAGCCGCCCGGAATGCGGCTTGTGTCGACCAGCCGGTCTTTGTCCGTCCGGTTGCCGAACCAGAAGAAGCAGGTGTCGTCCGTTATAACGCTTTCTACGTTCATCCAGAACCGGTCGCCCTCCCTGACACTGGAGATGCTCCGGGCAGAGCCGCTGCCGTCCATATTCTTGTCGATACCAAGCTCGATATATTCATCCTGCAGAACTGGGATGCGGAAAAAGCAGCCCAGCGCGACCTGTGCACGTTCACCAAGCCATTCGCTGTCCGCTGAGGCGTCCTGCCAGTTGACAAGGGGGTCATAATTAACGCCCGGAAGATCGATGGAAAACTCAAACGGATATTCGTCGTAATAGTCTGCAAACCGGATCGTCATGGAACCGCTTTCGCCAGGCGAAAGTGTGTCCAGCAGGGACTGATACGCCGTTGAGAAGCCGAAGACATCGTCGCTGCCGGTCGTGGCCGCGTCGTGGTAAAAATTGATCTCAACGCCGCGGTAGCTCATCTCCGGCTGCTCCGCCTGTCCGGCGGGCAGAAAGCGGAAGCTCGTCTCCGCGCGATAATTCTGCGCGGAAAACTGCACAGTGCTCTCCCAGTTCAGCTTGTACCGCATACCGGTTTTGAGCTGCACGGTCAGCCCATCGGCCGCAGCCGGGTCGCCGGAGAATATGTGCTCCTGAAACAAAATTTCCTCGCGCGGCGCACTGACCGCCTGCGCAGCCAATGCCGCGCCGCAGCCGCACACCAGTACAAGCGCCAGAAAGATCATCAGCGTTTTACGCATGCTCGTCCTCCTTGCCGGTCAGCTCGGTCAGCGCTCTGGAAACGCGGTCAGATTGGTAGCTGTACGTCTCCTTGACATAGTCCATCAGCGTTTTGCCCTGTTCGTCCAGCTCTGTTGTCTGCACGTCGCCCGCGATTTGGCCCTTGTGCAGCAGAACGGCCCGTCCGATGAAGCCCGTCACTTCCTCAATCAGGTGTGTAGACAGGATCACCGTTTCGTGCGGCTCGAGAATGCCGAGCAGAACCTTGTAAAAGTCCTCTCGGTTGAAAATATCGTTTCCCGCAAACGGCTCGTCCATCAGGATATAATCCGCGCCCTGCGACAGGGCCATGATGACTTCAAACTGGTTTTTCTGCCCGGTCGAGAAGCTGCGGATGGGCTTGTCCATCGGAAGCTGAAAGAAGTCCATCAGGCCCTCGAAGCGTCTGCCGAGAAACGTCTCAAAGTGCTCCTCATAAAATTCCCAGTGGGCTTTGGCGGAAAGGGCGGGGAAGAAGCTGTGCTCACACGTGGCGAAGGAAAACCGGCCGATGTTCTGCCGCGTGATCAGTTTGCCGTCCAGCGTAATACCACCAGCGTCATATAAGATCAGCTGCAGAATGCACTTCATCAGCGTCGTCTTGCCTGCACCGTTTTCTCCGAACAGCCCGACGATCTCGCCCGGCCCGACAGAAAGCTGCACATTGTCCAGCGCCTGCGTCTGGCCATAGCGCTTGCAGAGATTTTTGATTTCCAGCATCAGAAAAACGCCCCCCAGATATTTAAAGTTTCCTCCGGCGGCATACAGCGTGCCGGAACACCGGTTCGGTAAATCAGAACGAACACCAGTAACAACAGCAAAAACAGAACCAGCGCCGCGCCGCAGGCCGCCGCAGGGATTGCAAGACAGCGTCTGGACAGCTCATTTGTGTCCTTCAGCCGCTTCATGAGATAAATGCTCTTTGTCTCCGTGAAAAACGACCTGTAATTGGCGAACGCGCGCAGCGCGCAGAAGGTCGTATAGGCCCAGAAGACGGCGAACTTGTGCCGCAGGAGTGTATTCAGCGTCGGCATGACGGCGCCCTGCCGCAGAATCTGTGTCCCGTAGCGAAAAATATAGAGTTCGCGCAGCGCGTTCTGATATTCCCGCAGAAACGTATACAGTACGATCAAAACCATCGCCAGAAACAGCAGACCGAAATACGAAGCGTCCCATTTCAGCCCCATTCCGGGCAGCGTGTACCGTGAAAGACGTTTAGTCCACTTCATCTGCCAGTCCGTCCTTTCCGTTATGTGTCTGCGTCAGCCCGAACCCCAGAAAGCCGAGCCCGACAAGCAGCGCCGCAATCGCATGGAAAATGCCCGTGCTTCTGCCCGCCGTATATTGGACTGACAAATTCAGCACCAGCAGGAGCGTCAGCCCCATGCAGACCAGCCAGCTGCGGCTGCCTTTTCTGCGCATTCCAAGCTGTATGCACGCGGTCACGCAGCCCAGCGCCAGCACGAACAGTGCGTTGCGTGCCCATACATACCCGTCTGCCAGCGGCAGAAGCCCATGCAGAAAGCCGCTGCGGTAGAAATCCACAAACACGCCCTGCGGGCCAGCCGAATACCGGGCGCTGCTTGCGTTCCAGAACGCCGCGCCCACAGCTGCCATGATCTGCACACACCACAAGACCGCAAAGCAGAGCGTATTGCAAACGCAGCTCCAGAGGAATACGCAGCGCTCCGATACCCGCAGCCGCTGCAGCGTATAGCCGTACCGGCTGTTTGAACCGAGGCTGGATGCCAGCAGCACCTGAAGCGCGAGAATCCCGGCCCGGAACGAATGCTGCAGCGCAGTTTCCAGTCTGCTGCCGGACAGCGTAAGCGCTGTTCCGCGCGCGATACACACCCAGGCAAGGATCAACTCGACCGCCAGCAACCCCAGCGCTGCCAGCAGCAGCCGGTTCAGCGCTGCATGCGTATGCAATCCGAATACGGATACCTGTTTTTTCATTGCGCTTCCTCCTCCCACGCCTGCTCAATGAGACGCAGCGCCTCTTCTTTGGAAATTCCCAGCTGCCGCAGTGTGCGCGCCATGGTGCACAGCTCGTCTGATAAGACCTCCCGCCGCAGCGCATCCAGTATATCCGGCGGCAGCGTCATGCAGCTTTTTGCGCCTGTACGCGATTCCATCAGATGCTCTTCCTCCAAAATGTGAAACGCTTTCTGCACCGTATTCGGGTTAATGCCGAGCAGCGCCGACAGAACCCGGCGCGAGGGCAACTCGTCGCCGTCCCGAATCGTCCCGGCGATCGCCACCCCGCTTGATAAAATTGATAATCTGCAGATACACCGGCGTCCCATCCACTGCTCGGAACGCTTCAAACGACACCATATCCGTCACCACCGTATTACTCAACTCATACACTTTGTAACCGTATTATACACATAGTACACTTGGCTGTCAAGCCGTCCCTTGACATTTCCCCGAAAAGCGGGTACTCTGAAGAAAACAGCTTGTACGCCTTTCAAAACAGGAGGCCCCCTATGTCCGATCTGACCAAACGCGCGCTGGAACAGTCGCTCAAAAATTTGCTTCTGCAAAAGCCGCTCCATAAAATCACCATCAGCGATATCGCCGATGACTGCGGTATCAATCGCATGACGTTCTATTACCATTTCAAAGACATCTACGATCTGGTCGAATGGTCGTGTCAGGAGGACGCGGCGAAGGCGCTGGCAGGAAAGAAGACCTATGAAACATGGCAGCAGGGCTTTGAGCAGATCTTCGAGGCCGTTCTGGCGAACAAGCCCTTCATTATGAACGTCTACCACTCCGTCAGCCGTGAACAGGTTGAAACTTATCTCTATAAGCTGACCTACGATCTGCTTGAGGGCGTGGTCGAGGAGCAGGCAGCCGGTATGTCTGTCCGCCCGGAGGACAAGGCGTTTATTGCAAACGTCTATAAATACGCCTTTGTCGGCCTCATGCTCGACTGGATCAAGCATGACATGAAGGGCGAACCGAAGGAGATTATCGACCGCCTTGACCGCGTCATCCACGGCAGCGTCGCCGCCGACCGCTTCCGCTTGGACGCTTCCGGATTGATAAAAAATTCCATCAAATCCAGCCCTGATTGATAAGAACTTTATCACAGGGCGTTTTCTGATTATGGTGCATTTTTGGAATCTGTAGTATGCTCATACCATCGAAAGGGAAACATAAAGCATCGTTTCCAGACATTTATGGAGGTATGAATCATGTATTATTCGAGCGGCAATTATGAAGCATTTGCAAGGCCCAAAAAGCCGGAGGGCGTCGATCAGAAATCGGCCTATATCGTCGGCAGCGGACTTGCTGCACTGACGGCGGCCTGCTATCTCGTCCGCGACGGCCAGATGAAGGGCGAACGGGTGCATATTCTGGAAAAGGATTCGATCCCCGGCGGCGCCTGCGACGGCTATAAGTTTGAAAACGTCGGCTATGTCATGCGCGGCGGCCGCGAGATGGACAACCATTTCGAGGTCATGTGGGATCTGTTCCACTCCATCCCGTCTATCGAGACGGAGGGCGTGAGCGTTCTCGATGAGTATTACTGGCTGAACAAGGAGGATCCCAACTACTCCCTCTGCCGCGCCACCGTTAACCGCGGGCAGGATGCACATACCGACGGCAAGTTCGACATTTCCGACAAGGGGGCGATGGAGATCATGAAGCTGTTTTTCACGCCGAATGAAGAGCTTCAGGACAAGCGCATCACGGACTTTTTTGACGACGAAGTTTTCAACTCCAACTTCTGGCTCTACTGGCGTACGATGTTTGCCTTTGAAAACTGGCACAGCGCCCTGGAAATGAAGCTCTATATCCAGCGCTATATCCACCATATCGGCGGCCTGCCCGACTTCAAGGCGCTGCGCTTCACGAAGTATAACCAGTATGAGTCCATGATTCTGCCGATGATCGAGTATCTCAAGGGCTTCGGCGTACAATTCCATTATGGCGTTCAGGTCGTGAACGTCGAATTCGACTGCACCCCGGCCCGCAAGCTTGCCAAGCGTATCGATATCATCCGCGAGGGGAAAGAAGACGCCATCGATCTGACAGAAAACGATCTTGTTTTTATTACGAATGGCGGCTGTGTCGAAAATTCCTCCCGCGGCAGCCAGAACGACCCGCCCCCTATAACACGGAGATCAAGCCCGGCGGCGGCTGGGATATGTGGCGCAAGATCGCCGCACAGGACCCGTCTTTCGGCCATCCGGATAAGTTCTGCTATGACCCCGAGCAGACGAACTGGATGAGTGCAACCGTCGAAACGCTCGATCAGAAGATCATTCCCTATATCAAAAATATTTGCAAGCGCGACCCGTTCACCGGTCATGTTGTGACCGGTGGCATCGTCACCGTCAAAGGATTCCAGCTGGCTCATGAGCTGGACGATCAACCGCCAGCCGCAGTTCCGCGCACAGCCCAAAGATCACTGCCTTGTCTGGGTCTATTCGCTGTTTACCGATAAGCCCGGCGACTACGTCAAGAAGCCCATGCGGGAATGCACCGGCAAGGAGATCTGCATGGAGTGGCTGTACCACATCGGCGTGCCGGAGGATCAGATCGAGGACATGGCCGAAAACAGCGCCAACACCGTGCCCGTTATGATGCCGTATATCGACGCCTTCTTCATGCCCCGTGCCTACGGCGACCGTCCGAAGGTCGTGCCCGACGGTGCCGTGAACTTCGCCTTCCTCGGCCAGTTCGCCGAGACGCCGCGCGACACCATCTTCACCACCGAGTATTCCATGCGTACCGGCATGGAGGCTGTCTGTATACGCTCACGCCCTGAACGTCGACCGCGGCGTCCCGGAGGTCTGGGGTTACGGTGGCAAACAGTGCTATGCGTTTGCGCGACATATTGCTTATTTGTTGTTCGGTAGTTATCCGCAAAATGTTTCCATGTTTTCAGATGGGTATGTAGACAGCAACGGCTGGACATGCGTAAGAGATCCGAGCAAAGTTACGCTTGAACCGGGAGATTATGTCCGCGGAGATGGACATTCCGGAATTGTATGGTATGTCAGTGGCGAAAATGTGTACGTTGCACAGTGCTTTGGCGGAGAAAAGTCTGGGTGCAAATTAAATTGGGGGACTTTTGGGGCGATTCTGAAAGCAAAACATTGAGCGAAATTCTCTCCAAGAGCTTTGAGGGCGTTTGGAAACATCCAGGGAGCACTTCAGAAGGTGACGGTTAACAAAACCGTAAAATGTCTTACTCGCATTACGATCAAAGCCAGCGCGCCACTCTACAGGAGCGCTACAACCAACGCAGTGACAGACCCAACATGGGATAAGTTCAAAGACGAAACGTCTATCTGGGCGAAAGGCTATGTGGATCTTTCAAACGGCGAACGGCGCTATTACTTTAACGCAGTAAGCGGAGGAGATAACGAAACTCACACATATTATGTGCCGACAACGTCTTTGAACAGCATTGTTCCAGACCATACCTATGGTGAGGCTGCTACGGAACATCCGCATATTCAAAGCTGTGAGTGCGGCGCAACGAAGGAATCAACGAGTAAGAACGCAAAATGTTATACATGCTATCCGGCAAAGGTCGTTTATTATACGGATTACCCGGCCAAAATTGTAAGCAATGACATTAACGCGGATACATTAGGCGACTATGTATACAACATCAATCAAGGAACTTATCCAGAATTTTTATTAAATATACCAAAACTGGAACCGGTAAGTGATACTATAACTTTCCTTGGCTGGTCACAGAACGAAGCAGCAACACGGATCGATTTTTTATGCTGGTATGAATTATTATGATATGTCAGTGTTTGCACCAGGAAAAACGCTGCACCTCTATGCAGTATGGGAAAAGAATGATACACACAATCACATCTTTGCTGCCCCGCGCAAAGCGCATCCGCATTGGCAGATGTGCGAGTGCGGCATCGGAGAAACTTATTATGACAGCAGCTGCCAGCTTTGTACAAACCCTGATGCAGTTTCCGTCGTAAAAAGTGTAATATGCTATTCAAAAATAACGATGCTCCCGTATGAAAGCCTGTACACGACACCGGTTCCCGATGGAAATTCATATTCATTCGGAAATCAGGAGATGGAAATTTACGCGGATGGTTATGTCATTCTTTCGACTGGAGAAAAGCGTTATTTCTATAACGGCGATCCAAAGTACTACATCTCGGAATTCTCATTGAGCGATGTGCAGGTCAACCATCTGTTTAACGAGACGGATTCAACTGAGGTTCATCCGCACTATCTCGAATGTGAATGTGGTGCGACAACAACAATAGACGACAACAACTGCTACGCTTGCTACCCTGCATACATTTACTACTATCCCAATTTTGACGATCGACTCCCATATGTGCAGAAGATAGATACAAGTGTTGGGCGTTGGCCAAGTGCGGTGATTCTTCAGAAACGCTTACAATATCGAACGGGAAGGGTATACGCTTCTCGGATGGTCAGGCGTAAAAGATGAAACAGAAGCATATTACACAAATGAAGAAGGACCAATTAGGATTTGGCCCGGCTTTGAAATGAAGCTCTATGCCATCTGGAAAGAAAATGCGCACACGCACACGATGGAGCACCATACGCGGAAGGATGCAACGTGCCTGAATACCGGAACAGTGGAATACTGGCTCTGCACAGACTGCGGCAAGTATTATCTTGACGCGAACGCCGCAAATGAAACAACTGCGGAAAAGACGATTTTGCCTGCGCTTGGACACAATTATGTAAATGGAACCTGTACCCGCTGCTCCGCGAAGGACCCGAATGCAGCTGAACCCGACCCGAATGCGGCGGTCGTTTCAGTCGTTCCAGTGCGCGGAAAAGCGGGCCAGACGGTCGAGATCGCGGTTACACTGGAGAATAATCCCGGTTTTGCTGATCTTGGCATTGAGATCAGCTACGATACCGGCGTAATGCAGTTGACGAATGTAACACCCAACAACGCTGTTGGCGGCAACTTCACGACCTCACAGCAGCTTACCGATCTGCCGTATATGTTCTGAATGGGTCGAAGGAACTGAAAACAACACCTTTACCGGTACGCTTGTGACGCTGACGTTCCAGATCAAGGACTCTGCAGAACTGGGCAGCTATCCTGTCACGGTCAGCTATTATAAGGGGAAGTTCGGAAATAACATAGACGGGGTGGATGTCAATTATGATCAAGATGACAACCGTGTGCCGATTATCTATGTCAACGGAAGCGTTACGGTATATTCCTATACGCCGGGGATCTGAACGACGACGGCAGGATCAACTCCAAGGATGTAATCTGTCTGCTGCGCTATATCGCGGGCTGGGAGTTGGATGGACTGGTAGAAGACGCACTTGACGTAAATGGCGATGGGAAAATCAATTCCAAGGACGCTGTACACCTGCTGCGCTACATTGCGGGTGGGACGTGACATTGCATTGAGGAGGCGGCCATGACAAGAAAGATAACAGCCTGTCTTTTGGCTGTACTGGTGTTGCTCACGATGACATCCGGTACGATGGCTAAGGAAAGCCCCAATGTTTCTGTGCAGTCTGTTTCGGCTGGGCCGGGTGATACGGTTGCAGTTGCTGTCAAATTATCCGACAATACTGGCTTTATAGACATCAGCCTCGAGATCGAGTATGACGCAGCGGCGCTCCAGTTGGTGAAGGTTGAACAAAATACTGCGGTGGGCGGCAATTTTACAACTTCAGAGCATCTTTTCCAGCAGCCATATGTGCTCAACTGGGTTGCTACGAGCAACAACACCTTTAACGGAACGCTTGCCGTTTTGTACTTCCAGATCAGCGTTGAAGCAGTAGGGGAATACCCGATCACGATTAGTTACTACAAAGGCATGAACGGGGATTATATTGACGGAGATGACGTCAATTACAATCAGGATTTTGAACCGCTGCACCTGACGTATTCAGCAGGGAAAATTACGGTAGAGGAGCCGGAAACGCAGATCACCGTCACACTCGGCGGGAAAACGGAAGTTCTATCCGCAAAGCACGCGCTCACCGGGCAGATCTGTGTGGCAGGCTATCGGGAAAACGGTCAGCTTTGCTCCGTGAAGTTCTATCCTGCGGCAGAAAAAATCACAGCCTCGGTTGACCCCGGTGCAATCCGCGCAAAGGTATTCTGGCTGGATAGCAGCCGCCCGGTCTGCGCTGCAAAAACCATTATGATGTAAAGGGGACGCGTCAGGCTGACACATCCCCCCCACATACAGACCAGAAGAAAAAGCAGGCGGCCCGTTTTCACGGAGCGCCTGCTCTCTTTGTATAAAGAAAACCACCGGCAATGCCGGTGGTTCCAAAAAGCTTTAGCTATGCCCAGAAAAAATATCCGAGCGAAGCGAGGAACAAGTCTGGAAAGCGGGCGATAAGGTGTGATTCAAAAAGACGGATAACCAGGGAGAAACGAAAAGCAAAATGCGCCAAGCCGCTATTTCAATAGCAGTAGGGCGCATCATGCAGTAGAAAGAAGATTCGATGAACCTATAGGTTCGGCTGGTAATAGGCCCCAAGGGGGCCTGTGCAAACCACCGGCACGGCCGGTGGTTATGATTTTCAAGATTCCTTATGATACCCAAAGTTGGAGATCATATAATCGCTGTCGCGCCAGTTTTCCTTGACGCGTACCCAGGTCTGCAAAAAGACTTTCGTGCCCATGAAGCGTTCGCAGTCCTTGCGTGCATCCGAGCTGATCTTCTTGAGCATCTGGCCGTTCTTGCCGATGATAATGCCCTTGTGGCTGGCCTTTTCACAGTAGATCGTCGCGTCCAGATCAATGATGCCGTCGTCGCGCTCGGAGAATTTTGTAATCTCGACCGCCGTGCCGTGCGGAATTTCCTTTTCGAGGTTCCACAGCAGCTTTTCGCGGATGATCTCGGCCATGACCTGCTTTTCGGGCATATCGGTCGAAATGCCCTCCGGGAACATGAACGGCCCCGGCTGTGCAAAGTTCTCGCAGACCTGCATCAGGCTGTCCAGCCCGTCGTGCCACTTTGCGCTGATGGGAATGACGTCCGTAAAGTCCAGCAGATCCTTATAGGCCGCGATGACCGGCAGCAGCGTTTCTTTTTCCACGGTATCGATCTTGTTGATGACCAGAATCGCCGGAACCTTTGCTTCCCTGATCTTCTCAATCAGCTCCTGCTCCTGCGGGCCGACGTTTGCGATCGGCTCAACCAGCAGAATGACGGCGTCGACGTCGGCGACGGACTGGTTTACGACGTTGACCATGTAGTCGCCGAGCTTCGTGCGCGGGCGGTGGAAGCCCGGGGTGTCGATGAAGACGAGCTGCGTATCGCCGCGGTCAACAATGGCGCAGATGCGGTTGCGGGTGGTCTGGGGTTTATGGGAGACGATGGCGATCTTCTCGCCGACGAGTGCGTTTGCAAGCGTGGACTTGCCAACATTCGGCCGGCCTGCGATCGTGATCATCGCGGTTTTGGTTTTCATATCTGTTCTCCTGTGCAAAATTCAAAATACATCTGGTCCTCGGCCAGATTCTCATGTCCGTCATCAATTTCTCCGACCACGCCGCCCATTTTTTCATAAAAGCGCCGTGCGGGCAGATTATGTACATTGCAGCCGCAGAAAAACTGTCCAGTTTCCGTTCCCGCGCGGCCTGACGCACCTGTGCAAAGATGCGTCGACCCAGGCCCATATGCTGGTACGGCGGCAGCAGGTACAGAGAATTGAGGCAAAAAGAAAAGTCCTTATAGCCACCGTGGCTTGCCGCGCCATAGCTGAAATAGCCTGCACACTGGCCGCCGTCCATGACCAGATATGCCATATAATCTGTCTGCTCCAGCCTCGCCCGTTCCCGCTGCGTCTGTTCAGCAAGATCATATTCGTCGATCCATGCATCCGGATAGATTCCACGATACGTCGCGTCCCATGCGCTGCGCCGGGTCTCGGCAAGCAACTCCGCATCCGTGACTGAAGCGCGGCGGATAAAAAGATTCTGCTCCATCATCTCGGCAGTTCAATTTCGGCCAGAATGGCCTCTTCGGCGGCGCGCATCTGCTTTTTCATCGGCCCTTCGTCCACATGGTCGTAGCCCAGCAGATGCAGAATGGAGTGGATGGTCAGATACCCGACCTCGCGCCGGGCGCTGTGGCCGAATTCGGCGGCCTGCTGCTTGGCCCGCTCGAGGCTGATGGCCATGTCGCCGAGCGGTACAAGGCCGGTATCCGGGTCTTTGTAAGCGTCCCACGATGCGGGGAAGCTGCCCCGCTGTCAGTTCAAACATCGGAAATGACAGCACATCCGTCGCCTTGTCGATCTTGCGGTATGCGTTGTTGATGGCGCGGATGCCCTCGTCGTCTGTCACAAGGACGTTGATCTCACAAGGGGTGTTGACACCCTGATGGGCCAGCGCGGCAGTGATACATTTGGAAATCTGCTGCTTGAGCGCAAAGTCGCGCAGACTGCGGCCTTCGCAGCGGATGACAATGCGATGCTTCATTTCTTCTCCCTCTTCCAGTCCGGCTTCTTTGTGAAGGTTCGAGCGCGTTCGTCCGGCAGCCGGTTCTTTTTCGTATTTATCATAGGCTGCGACAATGCGCTGCACCAGCACATGCCGCACTACATCCGCAGGTGTCAGACGGCAAATCTGGATATCCTCCACGCCGTCCAGTACGCGGATGGCCTCCTTCAGACCGCTGACCTTGTCGCCCGGCAGGCCAATCTGCGTGATATCGCCGGCAATGACGATTTTCGAGCCGAAGCCGAGTCGTGTCAGAAACATCTTCATCTGCTCGCGTGTGGTGTTTTTGTGCTTCGTCGAGAATGATAAAGCTGTCGTCCAGTGTCCGCCCGCGCATATATGCCAGCGGCGCAACCTCAATATTTCCGCCCTCAAGATACTTTCCATACGTCTCCGGCCCCAGCATATCGAACAGCGCGTCGTAAAGTGGACGCAGGTAGGGGTCAACCTTGTTCTGCAGATCGCCCGGTAGGAAGCCAATCCGTTCGCCTGCCTCAACGGCGGGGCGCGTCAGGATGATGCGGTTGACTGTTTTGGCGCGGAAGGCCGCGACGGCCTCTGCCACGGCAAGATAGGTCTTGCCCGTACCGGCGGGGCCGACGCCGATGGTGATGGTATTTTTCTCGATCGCCTTCAGATAGTTCTGCTGGCCGATGGTCTTGGCCTTGACGGGCCTTCCTTGGCTGTCACGCAGACGACATCCTTGGCCATTTTGCTGACCTGATCTTCGTTTCCTGTGTTGACAAGATTAATCAGATAGCGCACCTTCTGCTCATCAATCTCCTCGCCCTTGGCAGACAGCGCCAGCAGCGCCTCGATTGCGCGGCAGCCCTTGTCGGCCGCTTCCTCGTCGCCGGAGACCTTGAGCTCGTTGTTGCGGTTGGTGATCCGGACGCCGAAGGCGTCTTCGATCTTCCGGATATTTTCGTCAAAGGAGCCGAAAACATCAATCAGCTGTTCGACACGCTCGGCATTGATGGTCCGTTCTGTCATTCAATCGCTTCCTTTAGGCTTGCGGGCCGCATGCGAGCAATCATTTCCTCGCACCGCAGACTTGCGTGCAGGCGGATACAGCCGCCGGAACGCTCCGTCCGAACAGAGCAGCCCGTAATGGTTCCGGCAATCATATCGCGCAAGGTATCTGCCTGCACCAACTCCAAAAGCCGGTCTTCCGCGTCCTGCGCCCGCAATTTTTCTTCTCTTGTATCATACTCACAAATTCTTGTAATTGCAATCCCCAATGGCAAAGAAAAACCGCCAGGAAGCGTGAAATACTGCGTTTTTGTCTCTTTTTCATAAGACCGCTCCGGTACAGCTGCACAGAAAAGCGAAATACGCCGCCGTCCGACAAGCAAACTGACCGCATAGCGCGGCGCAGCACGCCGCTCCTTGACCTGCTCTGTCTCTGGGACGATGCACACGGCCTGCCGGACCGTCTCGGCGTAGATCTCTGCCCGTGCTGCCGTTACCTGCGTTTTAAAGCCGAAATCCGTATAAGCGGACACCAGCAACTCTCCGCTTGCAACAGCTTGCCCCGGCACACAGAGGCAGTTTCCGGCCACAGCCTCCACGCGCGTCAGAACGCCTGCGCGCGCCGCGATTACGTCCGTTGGTGCTTTTCGGTCCAGAACGGGCTCTTTGTCAGGCCGTTCCCGCACAACCACACGCGCGCACATGCCGCTCTGCTGCACGGTCAGCCACTGCAGCTTCGGAATGCGCAGAAGCATCTGATTTTTCAGTTCCTGCGGCTTGATCGACGGCCCATATGTTCCAAAGCCTACGCCAAGTTCCTGCAGTTCCCGCAAAATCTGTGCACTCGGCACAGCCTCGTTGCCCTCAACTTCATAGAAAAACAAACTTCGGCACAAGAATTGCTGCCGTAATAGCGGCTGCCAGCAAAATAAGAAGCACGGGCCGCTTCCACAGCCCGTCGAACACAGCAGAGAAGCCGCTGCGCTCGAGAACTGCACAGTCGCAGCCACCCATGCGAATCTGCTGCGCTGCACGCGCCTCATCCCGCCGCAAAATCCAGATCTCAGCGGTAAAGTCGTCCGGCTTTGCGCAGAAATGAAACGCGATACGCGCCTTTGCCAGTCGCTGCATGCACCATTCCGGGCTTGCTCCCGTGATGGACAGCCGAGATACGCCGAGAAAAACCAGATCACCCGCCACATCCGCGCAGACCTCCCTCGCCGTAGGTCAGAGAGTCGATTTGACCAATGATCGTCAGCCGTTCGCGGTGCATCTGCCGAATCTCCAGCCCGCTTCCTACAACGGTCAGACTTCCGATGTTCAGCCCGATCACGATCCGCTCCCGGTTATATTCCAGAATTCCGGTGTGCCGGTCAACCGAACATTCCCGAAATCCGTTGACCTCCAGATGCGGCAGCCCTGCGGCAATATCCATCGGCAGTCCCAGCCGCATGGATGCGGCGGCCAGATACGAACGCAGTTTTTTTTCAAACGGCAGCGCCTCCTGTTTTCGTTTGCTATATGCTTATGCCGGACAGACTAATTCTTTCCATGGCTGCATAGGTTTTTATCCGAGGGAGGGGAGAGGCATGAGAAAGCTATTTCAGGCGCTTGCGCTTCTGGCGGCGTTTGTTCTGCTGATTGCTCTGCCGCAGGTTGCGGCGGATGGTGTACGCAGCGCGCTCACGCTTTGCGGACGGGTGATCCTGCCGTCGCTGTTTCCGTTTTTGTGTGCAGCAATTTATTCCTGCTGCTCGGCTTTTCTACGCGGTTTTCCGCGCGATTCGGCGGCGCGGCGGCAAAGCTTCTGCGTCTGCCGCCCGCAGCGGGCAGCGCGTTTCTGCTCGGCCTTCTTGGCGGCTATCCGGCGGGCGCACAGGCTGTTGGGGTGCTTTATACACGCGGTGAACTCTCCGAGCCGGACGCTGAACGCGCGCTTGCCGTCTGTAATCAATCCGGGCCGTCGTTTATCTTCGGCGTGCTCGGCGGCGCAGTCTTCAAAAGCGCGGCGGCAGGCGCTTTTTTTTGTACGCGGTTCAAATCATTTCCGCTGTACTTGTTTGCCGCTTGACCGCGAAAAAACAGCCCACGTCCGCAAAGTCTGCTGCCAAGCCGCAGCAGCCCGAATCTTTTGCCGCAGCTTTTTCCGAGTCAGTGCGCCGCGCAGGGATGAACGCAATTCAAATCTGCATGTTTGTTACGGTCTTTTCCGTTCTCTCCCGCTATTTTCTGCTTGCCGCAGGCCGCTTCCTGCCGTCAGAGGCACTGCCGTTGTTCCTCGGTACGCTGGAACTGTCCGCAGGCTGCGCGGCGCTGACAGACTGCGCGCTTGCGCTTCATTGGAAGCTGTGCATTGCATCAGTGCTTTTGTCCTTCGGCGGCATAAGTGTTCTGGCACAGAGCCGGGCCGCCGTGCAGGAGTACGGGCTGAGCGGGAAAGCGGCTCCTGCCGTGCAAGGCGCTTCAGGCTGCGCTTTCCTGCACGCTCACGCTCATTGCCGCACCGCTGCTGCACGCGGAAAGCTGGCCCGCTGCCGCGCTTTCCGGCGCGGAGAGCCCGGAAACGACAGGGGCAGTGTCACTTCTTCTTTGTGCGGTAAGTCTTCTGCTGTTTCGCAAAAAGTACCATAGCAATTTGCGCGGAAAGCGTGTATAATGGGGGCAACACGAAAGAAAAGAGAGGCGGCTTGCCATGCTGTGCCGAAAGAAGATCGACCGCTACTGTACCTATTGCCAGTTCGCGGGGAAAATTGACGAT
>VOFG01004130.1_pt1 | contig 53817 bp, 65 predicted proteins | sample 5384171 | NCBI WGS metagenome assembly VOFG01 (sample SAMN12384726, study PRJNA508395) | human gut metagenome | isolation source: healthy gut F | host: Homo sapiens
CCGTGCGGCGAACATGATGAACGAGATGAGGGAAATGAAGCAGCGCGTCGACCAGATGAAGGACAAGCTCTTCAGCGGCGAGATCGAGCGCTTCCTGTTCTCGGCGAAGAACGTCGAGGGGCTCAAGGTGCTCACGACGGTGCGCAACGACGTCACGCCGAACGATCTTCGCGAGGATGGGCGACCAGATCCGCGACCGCGAGCCGAACGCCGTGGCGGTCATCGCCGGAACGCAGGGCGACAAAATCAGCATTCTGGCGGTCTGCGGCAACACGCCGTCGAGCGCGGCGTCAAGGCCGGCGCGCTGGTCAAGGAGGTCTGCACATGGCCTGCGGCGGCAGCGGCGGCGGCAAGCCCGACTCTGCAATGGGCGGCGGCAAGGATATCCTCAAGCTGGACAATGCGCTGGCGCTGGTCGACGAGTTCGTCGCGGCGCACGAATCAATAAAAGAAGGGAGAACAAGCATGGACGACTGCATTTTCTGCAAGATCATCGCCGGGGGAGATCCCTGACCAAGAAAATTTATGAGGACGAGCAGTGCCTTTGCGTTCTATGACATCGCCGCTGGCGCCGCAGCATTTGGTCGTTCCCAAGCAGCATATCGCCGCGGCCAACCGCATCAAGCCGGAAAACGAGGCGGTTGTCGGGCATATTTTCAGCGTGATCGCCAATCTGGTCAGCGTGATGGGCTTCTCCGACGGCTACCGCGTCGTGACAAACTGCGGCGCGGACGCCGGTCAGACGGTGCAGCATCTGCATTTCCACGTTCTGGGCGGCAAGCAGCTCGGAAGCTTCAACTGAGCCTCACTTTTCAAGATCAATAAGAGGGGAGCGCGGTACCGTGCGGAAGCTGGCGATTTTTTCGTTTGCGTTTGCGGCGGCAGCGGCAGCCTATGTCTGGCTGCTGCCCCGTCCGCTTGCGCTGCTGCTCAGCGCGGCGCTGGCGCTTCTGTTTTGCTGCTCCGCCTGAGCGGAAAAGACCGACTCCGGGCGGTGCGCATCGGCGCGCTCGGCGTGGCCCTTGCGCTGCTCTGGTGCCGGGGCTATGAGGCGCTGCGTATCGCGCCGCTTCGGAGCTACGTCGGGCTGCAGCGCGCGGTCACGCTGACCGTCTCGGACTATCCCGAGGCACGCGACGACGGCTTCCGCGTCGAGGCGCGGCTCGGGCACGGCCGCGTGATGCTGTATCTGCACGGAGAGGACTGCGCACTTCGCCCCGGTGACCGCGTGTCGCTGGCGGCCGAGGTGAAGGACGTCTCCGGCGCGGATGGGACGGATAACCTGTCCTTTCAGGCGCGGGAGATCTCGCTTCTGGTGTTCCCGAAGGGGGAGCTTTCCGTGCAAAAGGCCGAGCGCCTGCCCGTCTGGGCCTATCCCAAGGCGGCGGCGCACGCCCTGCGCGAGGTCATCTCCGACATTTTTCCGCAGGACACGGCCGGGTTTGCCCGCGCGCTCGTCACGGGCGACAAGAGCCAGATGGACTTTGCCGAGCGGAACCGACTGGCGATCACGGGCATTTCGCACACGGTCGCCGTCTCCGGCCTGCACGTTTCGCTGCTCGTCGGCGTGCTCATGGCGCTCTGCCTGCGGCACAGACGGCTTGCGGCAGCGGTCGCGATCCCGTGTATGCTCCTTTTTGCGGCGATGCTCGGCTTTTCGCCGTCCGTCACGCGGGCAGTGGTCATGGAGACGATGCTTCTGCTCGCGCCGCTTCTGAACCGCGAGAATGACCCGCCGACAGCGCTGGGCTTCGCCCCCTGCTGGTGCTGCTGCTGGCCAATCCGTGGGCGATTGCCTCGCCTCACTTCCAGCTTTCGTTCTTGTCCATCGCGGGCATTTCGTGCTTCAACCTGCCGCTCGGGCGGAGGATCGGCGCGCTTTTGCAGCCCGCAACGCGCGTCGGCGGGGCGCTCTGGCGCTTCGTGGCGGCGTCCTGCTCCACGACGCTCAGCGCGATCGTGTTCACGACGCCGGTCGTCGCGCTGCGGCTCGGAACGCTTTCTCTGGTTGCGCCGCTGACCAACCTGCTGACGCTGCAAATTGTGAGCGTCGGCTTCTGCGGGGCGATCCTTCCGCACTTCTGGGGCTGATCTGCAGGCCGCTCGGCGCCGCGCTGGCGTGGCTCGATGGCATGGCCGCTGCGCTGGGTGCAGCGCGTGGCGGAGCTGCTGAGCCGTCTGCCGTATGCGGCGGTCTACACGAACAGCCGTTATATCTGCCTCTGGCTGGCGGCGGCCTACCTGGGCTTCGGCGTCTATCTGTTTCTGCGGTGGAGGAACAAGCCGCGCAGTCTGCGCGCTCTGGCGGCTCTGACCGCTCTTACGCTGCTGATCGCGGTCGCGTTCGGAGCGCTCCCGGAGACGCAGAGCGCCGGTGCGACGGTTTTCGACGTGGGGCAGGGGCAGTGCATCCTGCTCAGTGCCGGGGAGCGGCGCTATCTGGTCGACTGCGGCGGTGACGACGGTGCGCAGAACGGCGAGGACGTGGCGCGTTCTCTGCTCACGCAGGGCATCCGGACGCTCGATGCGCTCATCCTGACGCATTATGACTCCGACCATACCTGCGGCACGGCGCAGCTCCTGCAGCGCGTCACCGTCACGTGCATCTACGCGCCCGCAGAGGCCGACGATGCGAACAATCAGGCGGAGCTGCTTTCGCTTGCGCAGGAATACGGCATCGCCTTTCACTTTGTGACCGAGGACGAGCGCCTTGCCCTGACCGGCGGCGCGCTGCAGCTTTACGCCCCGACGGGCAGCGGCGCGGATAACGACGGACTGGCGGTGCTGCTGTCCGTTGACACCTATGACATTCTGATCACGGGAGACATGGACCTGAAGGCGGAGCACCGTCTGCTGGAAACCCATGCCCTGCCGGATATTGAGGTTTTGGTTGCCGGACACCACGGCTCCAAATACGCCACCGGGGAGGAGCTTCTGACCGCACTGCGGCCGGAGACGGTGCTCATCTCCGTCGGAGAAAATTCCTATGGACATCCCACGCAGGGAGACGCTTGACCGCATTGCCGCGATCGGCGCGGCGGTCTATCGCACCGATCAGGTGGGGAATATTTCCGTTTCGAGGTAACGAACATGGCAAAAAACCAGCCGAGACATCGGCCGGCCTTCAACAGCTCAAAACCGATCTGAAGCAGAGGCGGCTCGGCCGCTGCTATGTGCTTTACGGCGAGGAGGATTATCTGCGCCGCTACTATTTGCAGCAGATGCAGAAGCTCCTGCTCGACGATCTGACGGCCGATTTCAATTTTCACCGGATGAATCCGGAGAACTTTACCTTGCAGCTTCTGGCTGACAGCCTCGAAGCGCTGCCGATGATGGCCGAGCGGTCGCTCGTGCTCGTCGAGGACGTCGACCTGTTCGCGCTCGACGAGGCCGGGCGCAATGCCGCGGCGGGGCTGCTCAGCGACCTGCCGGAGCATTGTTGCCTCATCCTCTCCATGCAGAGCTTCGCGCCCGATAAGCGCATGAAAAAGCTCTGGGCGGCGCTCGAGCAGAACGCCGTTCTCGTCGAATTCCGCTATCAGAGCGAGACGGATCTGCGCGCATGGATCGCGCGGCACTTCCGTGCGGCGGGCAAATCGATCACGCCGCAGCTTTGCACCTATCTGCTGAGCCTCTGCGGCCTCTCCATGACGCAGCTCGATCTTGAGATCGGCAAGATCTGCGCATTTTCCGGCGCAGAGGAGATCGTCCGCGCGGATATCGACGCGGTCGTCGAGCCGACGCTTGAGGCCGTGGTCTTTCAGATCACGGATGCGCTGGGGCAGGGGCGCTTTGATGCGGCGCTGGAATACCTGAACACGGTGCTCAAGATGCAGGAAAGCCCGATCGCCGTCGTTGCGGCTATTGGGGCACAGATGCGCCGTCTGCGCGCGGCAAAGCTGCTTCAGACGCAGGGCGTCGGCGAGAGCGGCCTTGCGCAGCTCTGCGGCATCAAGCCCTTCGCCGCCGGGAAGCTCGTCACGCAGGCGCGCCGGCTCTCCGAGCGCTTCTGTGAGCAGGGCGTGCTGCTCTGCTGCCAGACCGACCTGCGGCTGAAGTCCTCGGCCGAGGATCCGCAGCGGGCCGTGGAGGAGCTGATCCTTCGTCTGGCCGAGGAGGCGCGCCGTGATTAAGCTTGAGCAGGCCATCGTCGTGGAGGGAAAATACGACAAAAACACGCTCAGCCAGCTTGTCGACGCGCCGATCTTCGAGACGAACGGCTTCGGCGTGATGAAGGATCGGGCGCTCGTGGCGCTGCTGCGCCGGGCTGCCGGGACGCGCGGCCTGATCGTCCTGACGGACAGCGACGGCGCGGGCTTCGTGATCCGCAATTATCTCAAAAGCGTCCTGCCGAAGCAGGGCGTCTTTCACGCCTATATTCCGGACGTTCCCGGGAAGGAACGCCGCAAGGACAAGCCCGGCAAGGAGGGTAAGCTCGGCGTGGAGGGAATGCGGCCGGAGGTGCTGCTGCAGGCGCTCGAGCGCGCCGGCGTGCGCGAGCGGACGGACGAACGCCCGCAGATCACCAAGACGGATCTGTTCTTATGCGGACTTTCCGGCGGCGCCGGGAGCGCCAGACGCCGCGCCGAGCTGATGCGGCGGCTGGAGCTGGCGCATCTCGGCGCAAACGCCTTCTCGACGCGCTGAATCTGCTGATGACGCGCGAGGCGCTTTTTCGGGAATATAACATCCAACCGTAAACGATAAAACGGGAGAACACAATGGTAGATATTTCGGTACGGGATCTGGTCAAGTCCTTTGAGGTCGGCAGCACGCTGCTCGACGGGCTGAGCTTCGAGATCCACGAGGGAGAGTGCGTCGGCATCATGGGGCGCAACGGCTGCGGCAAGACCACGCTGTTTCGCCTCCTGACGGGCGAGCTGTCCCCGGATGAAGGAGAAATTTTATCGCCCCCGGAAAAAAGCTGGGTCTGATCTCGCAGATCCTGTCTATCCGGAGGGCTACACGGTCGAGCTGGTGCTGCGCACGGCCTTTTCCGAGCTGGAGCGCATCGCGCGCAAGCTCGAGGAGCTGACACAAAAGCTCACGGCCAACGCGCCGCAGGCGCTTCTGACCGAATACGACCGCCTGAGCAACGCCTATCATGTGGGCGGCGGCTACGCGAGCAGGACACGGAGGTCGACAAGGTCTGCAACGGCCTCGGCATCCCGCAGACCATGCGCGGGCAGGAGTTCGCGCGGCTCTCGGGCGGCGAAAAGACGCGCGTGAATCTGGCGCGCCTGCTGCTGGAAAAAACGGACATCCTGCTGCTCGACGAGCCGACGAACCACCTCGATCTGCGCAGCGTCGAATGGCTTGAGAATTATATCCGCCATTTCAAGGGCACGGTTCTGACCATTTCGCACGACCGTTATTTCCTCGATCAGGTCGTGCAGCGCATCATCGAGATTTCCGGCGGCAAGGCGGAATTTTACAGCGGAAACTACACATTCTATCTGCAAGAGAAGCAGGAGCGCTTTAACCGCCAGCTCAAGCAGTATGAGCAGGAGCAGGCCAAGCTGCGTCAGCTCGGCTATACGCTCGAGCGTATGAAGGGCTGGGGCATCAACAACCGCGTGCTTTATCGCCGCGCAATGTCCATCCAGCACCGCATGGAGCGCCTCGAAAAAACCGACCGTCCGACGAAGGAAAAGACGCTGCGCACGCGTTTCGGCGAGAAGGAATTCCACGGCGACGAGGTGTTCACGCTGAAGCATTTCGGCAAGCGCTTCGGCGAGCGGCAGCTGTTCTCGGACATCGATCTGCTTGTGCGCGGCGGCGAGCGCATCGCGCTGCTCGGCGACAACGGAACGGGCAAGACCACCTTTTTGCAGTGCCTGCTCGGCGAGCTGCCCTGCGAGGGCGCGGTGAAATTCGGCCCGTCGGTCAAATGGGCCTATCTGCCGCAGGTGATCCATTTTGCCCATCCCGAGCGCACGCTATACGACACGATGCTCTATGAAAAGAACTGCACGCCGCAGACCGCGCGCGACCGCTCTGGGTGCGTTCCTGTTCTCCGGCGAGGACGTGTTCAAGACCGTCGGCACGCTCTCCGGCGGCGAGCAGTCGCGCCTGCGGCTGTGTATGCTCATGGACGAGAAGATCAACCTGCTGATCCTCGACGAGCCGACGAACCATCTGGATGTGGCCAGCCGCGAATGGGTCGAATGCGCGATCGACGAATATGAGGGCACGCTCCTCTTCGTATCGCACGACCGCTATTTCATCGAAAAATTCGCTACGCGCATCTGGCTGCTTCAGGACGGCACGATCCGTGATTTCCCCTGCGGCTATGCGAAATACCGCTCCATTCTCGAGCACGAGGCCATGCAGCGCGTCCCGCAGCCAAGGCAGAGGGAGAAGAAGCCAGCCGGTCGGCGGCGCGCGGGAGCTGGAAAAGCAGGTGCGGCGGCTCGAGCGCGAGATCGACGCGCAGGAACAAAAGCTTCAGGCGCTCGACGAGGCGCTTGCGGCGGCCTCGAGCGACTATCAGGAGCTGGTTCGCCTGACGGCCGAGCGCGAGGCGGAAGAAAAACGGCTTGACGAAATGATGGAGCGCTGGGAAGCACTTGCATCTGAGCTGGAGTCGTGATATAATGTATCGACAACAAAAAACAAAGGAGAACCCAGTATTATGAGCGAACAATGCAGCGGAAGCTGCTCCACGTGCGGTGAAAACTGCTCGGAGCGCAAGGCAGAGAGCCTGATTGCAAAGCTGAATGAAAAATCCCGCGTCGGAAAGGTCATCGCGGTCATTTCCGGCAAGGGCGGCGTCGGCAAAAAGCACTGTGACCGGCCTGCTGGCCACGGCCATGCAGCGTGCGGGCAAGCGCGTCGGCATCCTCGATGCGGACATCACCGGCCCGTCGATCCCGAAGGCCTTCGGCGTCAGCGGCTGCAACGCCATGGACGATATGCTCATCCCGGCCAAGACCGAGAACGGCATTCAGATCATGAGCATCAACCTGCTGCTCGAAAACGAGACAGACCCCGTGCTCTGGCGCGGCCCCGTAATCGGCGGCGCGGTCAAGCAGTTCTGGACGGACGTCCTCTGGGACGACGTGGACTACCTTTCGTCGACATGCCTCCCGGAACGGGCGACGTGGCGCTGACGGTCTTCCAGTCGCTGCCGGTCGACGGCGTCATCATCGTCACCTCGCCGCAGGAGCTGGTTTCCATGATCGTCAACAAGGCCGTCAAGATGGCCGACATGATGAACATCCCCGTGCTCGGCCTGGTCGAGAACTACAGCTACTATCAGTGCCCCGACTGCGGCAAAAAGCACGCGATCTTCGGTGAGAGCCACATCGATCAGGTCGCAAAGGAACACAACATCCCGGTTCTGGTGCGTCTGCCGATCGATCCGGCGGTCGCCGCTGCCTGCGATGCGGGCAAGGCCGAGACGCTGCCCACCGAGGAGCTGGCTGAGGCGGTCAAAAAAGATCGGATAATTCATTATTTGTTCAAAAAAATCTGCGGAACGGTTTCCGGAACGCGACGTCAAACGAACAAACACCGAGCCGCGCGGCTCGGAAGGCTCAGGATTCGAGGTACGCAATGAAAACAAAGTATTTGTCGGTCATACTGGCGCTTGTGCTGCTGCTCGGCCTGTTCGCAGGCTGCGGCAGCAAGAAGCAGGCGGTGTATGTGCAGACCGTCGCCGATATCATGGGCTACGGCACGCCCGGCAGCAGCAACGTCTGCGCCGGTGTGGTCGTGGCGCAGAACGAGGTGAAGATCAAGAAGGACGACAACCGCACGGTTTCCGAGGTCAAAGTCGAGGTCGGCCAGCAGGTCACGACCGGACAGGTGCTGTTCACCTATGACACGCAGCAGATGCAGCTCACGATCGACCAGAAATCGCTGGAGATCGAGCAGCTCCGCAACACCGTGACGGACAACACCGCCAAGATCGCCGAGCTGAAGAAGGCGCAGGATAAGGCGTCGGAATCCGACAAGCTGTCCTACTCCGTGCAGATTCAGGCGCTCGAGACGGAGAATAAGGAAGCGCAGTATAATATTCAGATCAAGCAGCAGGAGCTTGACGCGCTCAAGAACGAGAACGGCACCGGTCAGGTGACGTCCCCGATCGACGGCATCGTCAAGTCCGTCAACAACCAGAACGGCAACGCGAGTTATGACGGCTCGGACAGCTCCGACGCCTTCATCACGCTGGTGCAGAGCGGCGCTTATCGCGTCAAGGGACGCATCAATGAACTGAACCGCAACGAATACCGCGAGGGGCAGACCGTGACGATCCGCTCCCGTGCGGACAAGACCATGACCTGGAGCGGAACGATCGCGGAGATCGATTCAACCCCGAGTCGCCCCAAAGCTCCAGCATGATTTCCTACGTCGGCAGCACCGACGAGATGACGACCTCCAGCAACTATCCGTTCTACATCGATCTGGACACGCCGGAGGGTCTGATGCTCGGCCAGCACGTCTATATCGAGCCGTCCGACGGCGAGACCGATGACGGCGGCATCTGGCTCGACGAGAGCTATGTCGTCGCGGCCGACGACGGCGGCTACTTCGTCTGGGCGGCCAACGACAAGGACGAGCTGGAAAAGCGCTCCGTGACCGTCGGAGAATATAACGAGACGCTTGGCCAATATGAGATCCTCGACGGGCTGACGCTGACCGACCGCATCGCATGGCCGGAGGATACGCTCGAGGAGGGGCAGCCCGTCTCCGACACGCCGGTCGAGACGGATGCCACGGACGATATGACCGGCAACGGCGACATCGAGACGCTTCCGAACGACGGCCCGATCGACGATCCCGACGTCTATCCCGACGACTATGACAACAACGCCGTTGTCGATCCGAGGGACGGCGACGGCCTCGTGACCGGCGAAACGACGGAAAATACGGCACAGAGTGATGAAACGCTGCCGACCTTGCAGCTCCCGGAGGACATTACAACCGGTGAGACCACCAGGGAGGGGGCTGTCGGCTGATGCTGGTTGAGATGAGAGACATCTGCAAGGATTACCCGCAGGGCAAGGACTTTGTCCACATCCTCAAGAACATCAATCTTGAGGTCGCCGAAGGGATTACCTTGCGATCATGGGTCCGTCCGGCTCGGGAAAGACGACGCTGATGAACCTGATCGGCTGTCTGGACGTGCCGACAAGCGGAGAATTCCTGCTCAACGGCGAGGATCTGCGCAACGCGAGCTTTAATCACCTCGCCGAGGTGCGCAACCGGCTGCTGGGCTTCGTGTTCCAGAGCTTTTATCTGCTGCCGAAGCTGAGCGCCGTGGATAACGTCGCCCTGCCGCTGCTCTATCGCGGCGTGGGCAAAAACGAGCGCCGTGAGCTGGCGAAGGATGCCCTGCGCCGTATGGGGCTGGGCAACCGTCTGACCTTCCGGCCGAATCAGCTCTCCGGCGGTCAGTGCCAGCGCATTGCGATCGCGCGCGCCATTGTCGGCGAGCCGAAGCTGCTGCTGGCCGACGAGCCGACCGGCGCGCTGGATACGGCCTCCGGTCAGCAGATCATGGATATTTTTGACGAGCTGAATCAGGCGGGCACGACGATCGTTATGATCACGCACGAGCAGGAGATCGCCGACCGCGCCCGCAAAATTGCCTATATCCGCGATGGCATTCTCAGCGACCGCCCGGCGGTCGAGCCGCCGCGTCCGAAAAAAGGAGCCGATAACGCTTACGGAGGAGCAGCTGCTGCATAACCTGCTCTACGGCGGGGAAGGGACGGTGGACGATCATGCGTAAAGAGCTCAAGGTCGCAATCATCTCCATGGTCAGCATCGTGCTGGTCGTGGCGATCATCATCGGAGCGGTCTGGTTCTTCGGCCGCAGCACCGATCCGGTCAGTGTCGTCCCTGCCTCGTGGCATATCACGAGCGGCGATTTTAACAGCCAGTCCTACGAGGGCTATGTTACCGCGGATAATTTGCAGACCGTGACCCTCAGCAGCACGCAGACCGTGACGCAGGTCATGGTCAAGGAGGGGCAGCGGGTCGCAAAGGGTGACGCCCTGCTGAAATATGACACAACTCTGACGGATATTCAGCTTGAACGGCAGAATCTTGCCGTGCAGCAGGCGCAGCTCCGCGTGGAGCAGGCCAAGAAGGATCTGAACCGCATCAACGCAATGAAGCCCCTATACCGGACCTCCTGCGACGCGCGCGACTACCGCGCCGACGACCGCGTTGCTGACACCGGAGACGGAGCCGCTGCTTCTGAGCGGCGACGGCACGGAGAGCAAGCCCCTTCCGTGTGCTCTGGATCGAAGGCTCGAAGCCCTATGACGATCTGATTAACCAGTATCTCGGCACGAAGGACGAGGTCTGGATCACGGTCGAGATGCGCGAGAGCAACTCGCGCTACGGCGAGCTGCTGAGCGCCATCGGCATTCATGTGCAGCGCGTGAAGGCGCAGACGCCGGCGACGGACGCAACGGATGAGACGTCCGAGACCTCCGAGACGACCGCGCCGAGCAACACCGGCACGCTGAGCTACAGCTTTTTGTTCCGATCATCACGGATCTGACGCCCGATCCCACACCGACGCCCACGGAGACCGAATGGGTCGACACCAGCTCGGGCCACACCGCTGCGGAGATCGCGGCGATGAAGACGGAGAAGCAGAGAGAGATCCGCGATCTGGACCTCGAATGGCGCAAGGCGCAGGTGCAATACCGCCGGATGCAGGAGGAGGCGCAGGGCGGCACGCTGAAGGCGACCGTCGACGGCGTGGTCACGCATCTGGGCGACCAGCAGACCGACGTCGACACCGGAACGCCCTTCCTCGTCGTCTCCGGCGGCGGGTGCTACTATGTCAAGTTCGACATCGGCGAGTATGACCGCGACCTCTATCCGGTCGGCTCGGAGGTGCAGATCCAGTCATGGACGACCGAGAGAGCCTGACGGGCGTGATCGAGTCGATCGCGCAGACGCCCTCGAGCGGCCAGTACTGGGGCTCGGGCAACCCGAACGTCACGCTTTATCAGGCGACGGTTTCCGTCTCGGGCGACGCAATGCTGACGGTCAACGACTATGTCAGCGTCCAGCTTCAGGGCGCGGAATCCGACTCGGCGCTTTACCTCGAAAATATGTATATCCGCTCGGATTCCACCGGCTCTTATATCATGAAGGAGGACGAGAACGGCAAGCTGGTCAAGACCTACGTCCGCACCGGCGGCACGCTCTGGAATTCCTATACCGCTGTCTACGACGGTCTGAGCGAAGAGGATTGGATCGCCTTCCCCTACGGCAAGCAGGTGAAGGAGGGCGCAAAGACCGTCCACGATGAGGACGGCAACGTCGGATAAGGAGGCCGCAGTATGTTTGACAGTGTATCCCAAGCAATTCAGGGCATCCTGACGCATAAGCTGCGCTCGTTTCTGACGATGCTCGGTATCATCATCGGTATCGCCTCCATCATCACGATCATCTCCACGATCAAGGGTACGAACGAGCAGATCAAGGAAAACCTGATCGGTGCAGGCAACAACATCGTCACCGTTCAGCTCTATCAGGATGATTATGCCTATGACCTCACGTGGAATCAGGCTCCGGCGGGCGTGAAGGTGCTCGAGGACTCCCAGCGCGACGAGCTGCGCAAGCTCGACGGCGTGAAGGATGTCAGCTTTTTCTATTCCCGCAACTACGCCGAGAATGTGTACTATGAAAAACACGGCCTTCAACGGCGCGGTCTACGGCATCGACGACACCTATCTCGACATCAACGGCTATCGCATCCAGTCCGGCCGGGGCTTCAGCAAGGCGGATTACAGCACGCCGCGCAAGAACCTCCTGATCGACGAGACGGCGGCCAAGACGCTGTTCGGCAGCGAGAATCCGATCGGAAGAATCATGGAGCTGAAGGGCGAGCCGTTCACCGTGATCGGCGTGATCGCGCTGGAAAGCGGCTTCGAGCCGGTCATCAACTCAGTGGAGGACTATAACGTCTATGCCCAGTCCAACAGCGGCAAAATTCTGATGCCGGCGGGCGCGTGGCCGATCGTCTATTCCTTTGACGAGCCGCAGACCGTCGGGCTTCAGACGAATTCGACCGACGACATGGCCGCGGCCGGCAAGGCGGCGGCGGACTACCTCACCGAGCACCAGATTGCCGAATCCGTGAACAAGGCGGGCTTCTCCTATCGCAGCAACGACCTGCTCAAGCAGGCCGAGCAGCTGCAGGAGATGAGCAGCACGACGAACAACCAGCTCATCTGGATCGCCAGCATCTCGCTGCTCGTCGGCGGCGTCGGCGTGATGAACATCATGCTCGTCACCGTCACGGAGCGAACCGGCGAGATCGGCCTGAAAAAGGCCATCGGCGCAAAGCGCCGCAGAATTCTTGGCCAGTTCCTGACGGAGGCGGCCGTTCTGACGGGCATCGGCGGCCTGCTCGGCGTGCTCGGCGGGATCGGCATGTCGGCCTTGATCTCGAAATTTGCCGACACACCGACCTCCCTCAGCCTGCCCGCGATTCTGTTTGCCTCGATTTTCTCGATCTTCATCGGCATCATTTTCGGCTTCTTCCCGGCCGTCAAGGCCTCCAAGCTAAACCCGATCGAAGCGCTCAGAAGAGAATAAACATCAAGCAGCCGCAAAGCCAAGGCTTTGCGGCTGCGTTTTCTGCCTTGACGTTTTCGCGGTTCGTGGTATTCTATAGAAAAGTAAAATGCGGAAGGGGGCAACGCCGTGAAGCTGCACCGCAACAGCGAATATGTAAAATGGGGACTGACGGCCTTTTTGGTGATCGTCGCCGGCGGCCTGTTCTGGCTGATCTTCTCCAATCTGACAGGGTTTTATGACGCCCTGCTGAGCCTTTTCGACATTCTTTCACCGATTCTATACGGCTGTCTGTTTGCCTATCTGATGAACCCAATCATGGAGCGCACGCGCGCCCTGCTTGAAAAAATTCCTGACCACGCGCAAGCGGCAGCTTCAGGAAAAGACTGTGCGCCGCGTCAGCTTCATCGGCGGCTTAGTCACCGCGGTGCTGGTGTTTCTGATGCTGATCTACGCCCTGATCGCCATGATCGTTCCGAACGTGATCGACAGCATCGAGAGCCTGCTGCAAAAGGATCGACTGGAATCCTATTACAACACGATCAGCGACTGGATCAACCGCACCTTTACCGGCACACCGGTGGAGACGTGGTTCCACGACAATCTGAACGATCTGCTCACGTTTATCACGGACAAGCTCCGCGAGATCGACCTCGGCTCGTTCGTGGTCGACCTGACCTCGTCGGTCTATAGCGTTGTGATGGGCGTTTTCAGCTTACTGCTCGGCATCATCGCGGCGGTCTATATCCTGATCTTCAAAAAAGGAGCTGTGCTGGCAGTCGAAGAAGATCGTCGTCGCGTGGTTCAGACCCGAGCGCGCGAACCGGCTGTTCGAGCTGGCGCGCCGCACGAACCGTATTTTCGGCGGCTATGTGATCGGAAAGCTCATCGACGCGCTGATCGTCGGCGTGATTACATACATCTTCATGCTGATCGCGAACCTGCCCTATGCGGCGCTGGTCTCGGCGCTCGTGGGCGTGACGAACGTGATCCCGTTCTTCGGGCCGCTGATCGGCATGGTGCCGTCGGCGCCCTACTGCTGCTGGATAAGCCGGTCAATGCGCTGATCTTCATCATTTTCAGCCTGATTTTGCAGCAGATCGACGGCAACATCATCGAAAACCGAATCCTCGGCGAAAAGCTCGGCATTTCGGATTTCTGGGTGCTCGTGGCGATCCTGCTCTTCGGCGGCGTCTTCGGCATCGTGGGAATGCTGCTGGGTGTGCCGGTTTTCGTGGTGATCTATTCCTGATCGCCGATCACATCAACCGTCGGCTGCGCAGCAAGCGTCTGCCGACCGAGGGCGAGCTGTATTACACGCTGCAATGCGTCGAGGAGCTGCCGCGCGAGCCGGAGACCAGCGAGACACATGCCGCGCCGGCTCCGAATTATGACACGAATGCCGTCGACGCGGAGCGAGCCGGGTCGGACGACGACGAATAAGAAAAGGGGGTGCGTGCTTGGACGCATTCTTTCAATCCGTTTGTGAGTTTTTTCAGACGGACGGCGCGGGGATCGTGACGGTCTTCAGCGCGGTCTGGCGCTATGCCGCGCCGCTGCTGGCAATTCTCATCATCTGGCGCGCCGCCGCGCCGCTGCTGAATTTCCGGCGTGAGCCGGAGATCTGGGCCTATCTGGCCATGCCGGACGGGCAGCAGTTCCCGGTCACGCACTGGGAGAATATCCTCGGCCGCGGCAAGGGCTGCGATCTGGTCATCAACCACCCCGACCTTGCGCGCAATCACGCTATTCTGACACGCTATGACGACGGCAGCTGGTCGATCACGGACATCGGCGCGCGCGGCGGGGTCTGGGTCAACGGCAAGCAGGTGGAGGCCTGCGCACTGGAATACGGCGACGTGATCTCGCTGAGCGGCGTTGAGATGAAGCTCGTGCCGATCACGGCGCAGGAGGTCGAGGAGCAGAATTATTACCGCACGCGGCCGAGCGACCAGTCCCTGCCGAGACTGACGCTTTCCTGCTGAGCCTGTTTCAGATTTTCACGGCGGTGCAGTTCTGGATGAACAGCGACGCCGAATATGCCCGCACGATCGTGATGGGCTTCGTCCTGCTCTGCGCGGTGCAGTGGGTCTTCTTTGTCACGCTGAAGATCCTCAGGCGCAGCGGCTTTGAGGTCGAAACGCTGGCGTTTTTCCTCTCGACACTCGGCCTCGCGGTCATTGCGTCCTCCAGTCCAGAAGGAGATCACGCGGCAGCTTGTCTGCATCGTCGGCGGCATCGCGATCTATCTCATCATCGCGTGGTCGCTGCGCGACCTGAACCGTGCAAAAAAATTCCGCTATGTGGCGGCGGTCGGCGGCTTTGCGCTGCTGGCGGCGACGCTCGTATTCGGCACGGAGGTTTACGGCGCGCGCGGCTGGATCTATATCGGCAGCCTGTCCGTGCAGCCGGCCGAGCTGGTGAAGCTGTGCTTCGTCTATGTCGGCGCATCGACGATGACCGCATCGTCACCAAGCGCAACCTCATCACGTTCATCATTTATTCGGTCGTGATCTGCGGCTGTCTGGCGTTTATGAATGACTTCGGCGCGGCGCTGATCTTCTTCGTCACCTTTCTGGTCATTGCGTTCCTGCGCTCCGGCAGCTTTGCGACCGTTGCGCTGGCTTGCTCGGCGACGGGCATCGCCGGCCTGATGGCCATCCGCCTGCGCCCGCATATCCTCAAGCGCTTCTCCAACTGGGGACACGTCTGGGAGGACACGCAGGGCGGCGGCTTTGACCAGTCACGAGCCATGATGTGCGTGGCCTGCGGCGGCCTGTTCGGCGTCGGCGCAGGGAAGGGTATTTTTAAATTGCAGCACATTCTCGCGGCCGATACGGACTATGTGTTCGCCTTCCTCTGCGAGGAATGGGGCTGATCATCGGCGTGCTGGCTGTCGCGGCGATTATCGTGCTCGGCCTGTTCGTCCTGCGCTCGAGCGCGGTCGGCCGCAGCAGCTTCTACACGATCGGCGCCTGCGCAGCCGTGGCGATCCTGATGACGCAGACGATCCTGAATGTCTTCGGCACGATGGATCTGCTCCCGCTGACGGGCGTGACCTTCCCGTTCCTTTCCAACGGCGGCTCAAGTATGCTCTGCTCGTGGGGACTGCTGGCCTTTATCAAGGCTGCCGACACGCGCCAGAACGCGAGCCTTGCCGTGCAGTCGCTCAAGGCGGAGGAGGTGGAGCCTCTTGAATAGAATCGCAAAACGCTCGTGGTTCACCGTGGTGCTCTCGGGTATGCTGATCGTCGGCCTGCTGGGCATCCTTGTGCGCTACACGATCTACGCCGAGCAATGGGCGGCGTTCTCGCGCTCGCCGTATATCTATCACACAGGCGGCACGCCCGGCGGCGGGCAGGTGCTTGACCGCGACGGCGAGATGCTGCTCAATCTTGAGGACGGCCGCACCTATGCCGACAGCGAAACGGTGCGCCGCTCGATGCTGCATCTGCTCGGCGACAGCAACGGCTATATCAATTCCGCGATCCTCAACGAATACGGCGACGAGCTGATGGGCTATGACCGCTTCAACGGCACCTATCATGTCGGCGAGAGCACGGGGCGCATCCGGCTCACGCTGAGTGCAGACGTGCAGGCGGCGGCGCTCAACGCGCTCGGCGGCCGGAAGGGCACGGTCGGCGTGTATAATTATAAGACCGGCGAGGTGCTCTGCATGGTCTCCTCACCGACCTTTGACCCGGAAAATCAGCCCGACAGCGAGACGATCGAGAACAGCTCGGACTATGACGGCGTCTATGTCAACCGCTTCCTCTATGCGACCTATTCGCCCGGCTCGACCTTCAAGCTCGTCACGGCGGCGGCCGCACTGGAAAATATTCCGGATGTGCAGAACCGCACCTTCACCTGCTACGGGACATATGACCTTGCAGGCGAGGTGGTCGTCTGCAACGGCGTCCACGGCGAGCTGGATCTCGAGGCGCAATCGCGCATTCCTGCAATGTCGTGTTCGCGCAGCTCTCCGAGGAGCTGGGCGCGGGGACGCTGACGGAATACGCAAAAAGATCGGCATCACGGATTCCGTCGAATTTGACGGCATCACGACGAAAAAAGGGTCACTTTGACCTCTCCGCTGCGGGCACGTACGAGACGGCCTGGGGTGCGATTGGCCAGTATACCGACCAGATCAATCCCTGCCAGTATATGACCTATCTGGGCGCGATCGCGAACGGCGGCAAGGCGGCGCTTCCGCACATCGTTGACTGCGTGACCTACGGCAGCTCCACGAAGTACTGCGCCTCGACCGAATCGACCGGGCGGCTGATCGACGCGGACACGGCCGACGCGATTGCCGAGATGATGCACACGGCAGTCGTGCGCACCTACGGCGAGTGGAACTTCGCAGGGCTTACCTGCGGCGCGAAGACCGGCACGGCCGAGCGCTCGGACGGGCAGGCCGCAGATGCCCTGATGGTCGGCTTTTCGATGGACGACAGCTATCCTTTGGCGTTCGTCGTGATCGTCGAGGGCGGCGGCTCGGGCAGCGGCGCCTGTGCGCCCGTCGTCAGCGCGGTGCTCTCCGCCTGCGTTTCGGAGCTGGGATAACAATCAAGGGAGTCGACGCACAGGCGCCGACTCCCTTTTTCAGATTGAAGCAGTCAGCCTCCGGCCGTCAAGTCGGAGGCTGACTGCTATTCGTGACGGCTCTGCTTGATCCGGTTATACTAGGGAACCTCTGAATCAATCGGCTGCGGCGCTCAGCGGGTCTTTTGCCCAACTTATCGGTTTGAAAATCTTGAAATACACAAAGTATTCCTGCGATTTCCAAACCTCAATCTGGAACAAAATCCCTCGCTGATCGCTCTTGCGATTTAATTAGAGATTCCTTAATTTTAATCAAGAATCAGTATCAGAGGTTCCCTAATTCTGCATCAAGATCTGCTGACGGACGACCGGGTCATAGATGACCAGCTCCGTTCCGTCCAGATTCTCCCGGTGCATATCCACGCCGGTGATCTGGCGGTTGTCATAGGTGGAGTAGTAGTATATACCGCGCGCAGTGTTGCAGCAGGAGGTATACAGCGTGATCTCGTAGCGACCCTCGCCGAGCTTACAGCAACCGCGCTGTTGCTCCACGCTGCCGAGAATGTGGAAGAACTGGCTCACGCTCTCCTCCTCGGAGTCGCCGGAAAGCGAGTTCAGCTTCACAAAGGCTGCGCGCACGAACCGCGACTGGGAGGACAGGTCGCCCGGAAGCCCCATTGCGCCCATGCCCCGGCTGTATTGCTCGAGCTTGAGAGCCTCGGAGAAGGTGTTGACCCGGTTATCCGTTGCCAGATGCATATAATTATTGAGCTGGAACATCTGATAGGGGAAGGGTGGATTGTTTGTGAGCACGCCGACCGGGTTTTCATAGATTTTCAGACCGTCGGTCACGGCCTCGAGCGTGATGCAGGCCGTTTTGTCTGCAATGAGCCAGTGAAGCTGGGCAAGCGGCATGGCCTGCGAAAACGGAACGTCCGTCAGATTCAGCCTCTGCAAAAGCCGGCGCACCTCGGCGACCGTTGCGCAGGAGCCGAGAAGCCACGGGATCAGCTCAAATTGGGCAATGTTGTCCTTTCCCTCGACCGGCTTGCCATAGTGCGCGTTGCCGACGAAATTGAGCCCGGCGATCGCAAGCCCCTTTTCATTCACGGCGTCGTAATACAGGGGATAGCCCTCCGCCACGCAGGCCATGCCGAGCATGGCGTAGTGCGCGCTCATCGTCTTGCCGTTTCTCAGCCGGAACGTGAAGCCCCGCGGCGTGAGCACCACCCGGTTGCCGTATGAGACGTCATAATCCAGAGTCCGTCCGAAATAAAAGTCTTTTGTTTGATAGGTCGCGGCTGTGCACATTTGCTTGGCTCCTCCTGACAGCTTGTATATCATATAATAGTTTTAGGGAAGCTTTGATTCAATCGCAAGAGCGGTCAGCGAGGGATTTTGTTCCAGATTGAGGTTTGAAAATTGCAGGAATCCTTTACGTATTTCACGATTTTCAAACCGATAAGCTGGGGCGAAAGACCCGCTGAGCGCCGCAGCCGATTGATTCATACTAGAACCTGTTAAAAAGCTTGAAAAGCTTTTTATAGCGCCGAAGACGCGTCAGATTCTGCATGAGACGGCGCAGCGTGCTATGCACGCTGCGAGTGTGCGTACACACGGGATTCTTGATTAAAACTATGAAATATTTTAATCAAGAATCAGTATTAGTATGCCCGGCGGCTGCCGAAGCGATACGGCGCTATTTCGGCTCGTCGTCAAGCAGCTCGCCGCGGTCATGCAGCTCGTCGAGGATCTTGGAATAGAACTGCTCGTCGATGCGGAATTTCACGCGGTAGATGATGTAGCCCGCAACGATGCACAGCAGCGGAAGCACAAACATTGCGAGCTTCACAATGATCTTCCCGCCAGGGTCGATGGACGCCGCGGCGACCGCGTCGCGCTTGATGCCCGAAAGGATCAGCGTCGCGCTGATGATGGCGGTCGAGAGCGCGCCGCCGATCTTGTTGACGAGCGGCTGGATGGAGAAGGTGATCGATTCGTTGCGCTTGTGGAGCTTCCACTGGCCGTATTCGATCGTGTCCGTCAGGAACATGAGCATGAGCAGCTGGATGAAGGCCTGACCGATGAAGAGCAGCAGAGCGGCGGCTGTCACGAGGATGATGGAGTGCTCTGCAAAGAAGAAGACCAGATAGCCTGCGACGACAAGAGCGGTCGCGGCGGTGTAAAGCTGCTTGCGGTTCATGCGCTTGGAGAACAGCGGGAAGATAATCAGCGCGAGGAGCTGCGCCACGCCGCAGACCGCCGCGAGGATCGCATACATGCTCTGGTCGCCGAAGAGATATTCCATATAATAGATGGCGAAGCCTGTCGTGGTGCAGTAGCCGACCATAAACAGCCCCATGGCGAGCGCCGTCCACATGAGCTGATCGTTCTTGACCAGCGCGCGCACCATCTGGCGCAGGGTCGTTTTTTCCTCGGCCTGCTTTTCCGAGACGAGGCGCGGCTCCTTCACGCCGAAGAGTGGGAAGCAGAGGAAGGCGAGGAAGATCACGCTGAGCACGACGGCCACCCAGAACCATGCGCGGGGCGTGTTGCCCAAGGCTCTGGTGATCGGCTCCCAGCCGACCATGATGATGTACATGCCGAGGCTGGCACAGATGCGGGCGAAGGCGCCGTTGCGTTCGCGCTGCTTCTGGTCGGTCGAGAGCGCGGGCAGCAGCGTCCAATAGGCAATGTCGTTGATGCCGTAGCTGATGTCCCAGAACAGATAGGCCAGAGCGAACAGGATCACGAAGCCGACACCCGAGCCGATGTTGCCGAAGAGCACAAGATAGAAGATCACGCTGGCGACGCCGCCGACGAGGATCGAGGGCTTGAATTTGCCCCAGCGGGTGTGGACGTTGTCGATCACGAAGCCGGTGATCGGGTCGTTCAACGCGTCAAAAATGCGCATCACGGAGAGCACCATGCTGACTGCGACGAAGATACCCTTGGACAGAGACAGAACGTGCGAAAGGAAAAAATTATGGCGTTCGCCTCAAAGGAATAGAACATGTCGCGGCCGATCGTGCCCAGACCAAAGAAATATCGGTTGCGGCGGTCCAATCGGTTCATAGATGAAAAATCCCCCTCATTTTTAAAAGTCCCTTGGGAACCTCTGAATCAATCGGCAGCGGCGCTCAGCGGGTCTTTTGTCCCAGCTTGTCGGTTTGAAAATCTTGAAATACGTAAAGGATTCCTGTAATTTTCAAACCTCAATCTGGAACAAAATCCCTCGCTGAGCGCTCTTGCAATTGAATCAGAGGTTCCTTTGGTCAAAGGACTTTTTCTGCTTTTTATTTTACCGTTCCGGAATGGGTATGTCAACCAAATTTATGATGACAAGGAGAAAAAGATGTGGTATACTGACGAAAAAGGGGGAATTCCATTGCAAACTGGCCGCGCAGCTTCTGCGACGGCAACGGCGACGGCATGGGCGACCTGCTCGGCGTCTATGAAAAGCTTGATTATATCCGCTCGCTCGGCGTCGACGGCATCTGGTTCTCGCCGCTGTACCCGTCGCCCGGTGTCGACTGCGGCTATGATATTTCGGACTATATGGACATTGCGGCCGAATTCGGCGGCATGGAGGCCTTCAAAAGGGTGCTCGACGGCGCGCACGCACGCGGGATGAAGGTCATTATGGACTTGGTCATCAACCATACGAGCGACGAGCACGAGTGGTTCCAGAAGAGCCGCCGCCGCATCGAGCCTTACACCGACTATTACATCTGGCGCCCGGCCGGGAAAAACGGCAAAGCTTCCCAATAACTGGGACAGCTCGTTCGAGGGCAAGGCGTGGCAGTTTGATGAGCTGCGGCAGGAGTATTATATCTGCATCTCTACGCCGTCAAGCAGCCCGACCTCAATATGGACAACCCTCTCGTGCGCGAGGAGGTCAAGAAGATACTGCGCTTCTGGCTAGACCTCGGCGTGGACGGCTTCCGCGAGGACGTCATCACGCTCATCTCCAAAAAAGAGGGGCTGCCGAACGACCATCTCTTCCCGATCTATAAGGGAATCCGCTTTTACAACCACGGGCCGCATATCCACGAGTATCTTTCGGAGTTCCGGCGGGACGTGCTGTCGCATTACGACTGCATGACGATCGCCGAGGCGCCGCTGATCTGGCCGAAGCGCGCGCTGGAATACATCTCCGAGAAAGAGGACAGCGATTTTGACATGATGATACAGTTTGAGTGCATGTGCGCCGACTGCTTTTTCACCGACTATCTGCCCACGTAGTTCCACCTGCGCAAGCTCAAGCGCGCGTGGTCGAGCTGGCAGACAAAGCTTGACGGCAGGGCGTGGAACATGCTCTATCTGGAGAATCACGATCATCCGCGTGTGATCTCGCGCTACGGCAGCGAAAGATTCCGCGTCGAGAGCGGCAAAATGCTGGCCGTGGCCTATCTCTTCCAGAAGGGCACGCCGTTCCTCTATCAGGGACAGGAGATAGGCATGACGAACTGGCGTCCGGACGATCCGGAGATGTATGAGGATGTGCAGACGCGCTGGCAGTACGAACATGCGGCGCTGAAAAAGACGCCCGAGGAGCGCCTCAAGCGCCTCTGGCGCAGCTCGCGCGATTCCGCGCGGACGCCGATGCAGTGGTCGGACGCAGAGCACGCCGGATTCTCGACGGCCGAGCCGTGGTTCAGCGTGAACCCGAACTATCGCGAGATCAACGTCGCCCGGCAGGAAAAGGATCCGGATTCGCTGCTGAATTTCTATCGCAGGGCGATCGAGCTGCGCAAATCCCTGCCGGTCGTGCGCCACGGGAGCTATAAGGAGCTGCTGCACCGCTCCAAGAGGCTCTACGCCTATGAGCGCGAGAGCAAGCAAGGGCACGAGGCTGCTCGTGATCTGCTCGTTCAGCGAGCAGCCGATGAAGCTGCCGAAGCGCCTGCATCCGGGCAAGGCCTCGCTGATCCTCTGCAACTACACCGCCAAGCCGGACACCGACACGCTGCGCCCGTATGAGGCGCGGGTCTATCTGACGGTCTGACGCCATATTTCCGAATAATCTCCGCCCTCTGCACATACGGTTGCAGGGGGCGGTTTTTTATGTGCAGAAAATATGAACTTCTCGGTCTGGCGCTGATCGGCTGCGGCATCGGCGTGCTGCTGTCGCTGCTGTTTCGGTCGGATTTTGCGCAGGCGATGCTCGGCATCTGCATCACGCTCGTCGGATGCCTCTGTATGCGCAGATTCCCGTGATTTTTTCGGGATAAACCTGTCCGACGCATCATATATATGGCATAGGACAAGGAAGGAGCGTGGCTTATGGAGCTTGTTTTTCAGGAAAAAAGAATGGTGTTCCCGTCGTGCGTCCTGCGGCAGTGCGTCTCGCAGGAGCAGACGGCGGACTTGATCGTTCCGGATCGGCTTCCGGATTGCGAGCGTGTGCTCGAGGCCTTCGGCACGGTCACGGTGCGTTCGGCCGAGGCCGGGGCGGACAGCGCGTCCGTTGTGGGGACGGTGCAGGCGGGCGTCCTGTTCGCCGACGCGGACGGCGTGCCGCACAGCCTGCAAACCCAGCTGCCGTTCAGCGTGCGCCGGGAGCTGACGCCCTCGGACGGCGCGCTGACGCTGCAATGCAGCGTGCGCCTGACGGCGATCGACGCGCGGATGCTCAATTCGCGCAAGCTGCTCGTACGGGCGACGGTGCTCTGCTGCATCGAGGTGTTCAGTGCGGCGGAAAAATGTCTCTATGACATCGAAGAGCCGTCCGAGCGGCTTCAGCTGCGGCGCGTGGAGCTGCCGGCGCGCATGGCGCTGGCACTCGGCGAGAAGCGCTTTCCCGTGCAGGAGGAGCTGGAGCTGCCTGAGGAATATCCGGCGGCTGCGGAGGTGCTGAAGTGGACCGCGTTCCCCGAGATCACGGAGCAGAAGATCGTCGGGGCGAAGGCCGTCTTCAAAGGGCTGCCTGCGCATCCATGTGCTCTATGCCGACGCGGAGCAGACGCTGCGCGTCTACGATTGGACGCTGCCGTTCTCGCAGTATGCCGAGCTGGAGCGCGACTGCGAGGACTGCCGCCCGGAGGCGCTGGTGTGGCTCACGGCCTTTGAGCTGGAGCCAGAAAGCCACGGCGAGAGCCGCCGGCTGTTCCTCAATCGCGGGCGTCGCGGTGCAGTGCCGCGCGATTGGGGAGGAGAGGCTGCATCTGATCACCGACGCGTTCTGCACGGATGCCGAGCTGGAGCCGAGAATGCAGGAATGGACGCTCGACACGCAGCTCGATCGGCAGAGCTTCCAGCCTGACGGCGCAGGCAAGCGGCGAATGCGCAGCGGGCAAGCTCGTGGATGTCTCGACCCTGCCGGGCGAGACGCATCCGCGCCGGGAGGGCGGCTCGGTCGTGCTGGAGGTGCCGCTGTCGTGCAGCGTGCTCTATCAGGACGCCGAGGGACGGCTTCAGAGCACGCTGCTGCGCACGAGCGTTTCGGCCGAGACGGCTGCCGCCGGGAATGTGGACTGCGCCGTGGCCGAGCTGCGGTGCGGAGGCCTTCTGCACGGCCGCAGCGGGCGCGCTCGAGCTGCGTCTGCCGATTGCGCTCGAAGTTTCCGCCACGGCGCAGGAGCGGCTGCAGCTGGTCTGCGGGGGGACGGTCAGCGAGCTGCCGCCGCAGGAGCAGCGCAAGCCGGCGGTCATTCTGCGCAGAACCGTCGGAGACGAGGAGGTCTGGTCGGTCGCGAAGGGACTGCGCGCCTCCGTCGAGGCCATCACGAGCCGCCAACGCGATCGACGGTGACGTCATCCCGGACGGTACGATGCTGCTGATCCCGATCTGACCCGGCGAGCCGGTCATGGGGTGTGCCCCGTGACCGGCCTTTTTGCTATGCGGCAAGAATACCACCGGGGCAGTGCAGATGGTTGAGGGAGAATAAACGATCATAACGGAACGTGTCGGGGACTCCCCGGCACGATTTTTATATTGTGCAGGCCGTGACGGGAAAAACCCTGAAAATGTGGTGCCTTGATCGTGCTTACGCTGATTCTGCCGTTTGATATGCAAATAAGCACCTGACGGGCAGACTGCGGGTGTCCTGGCTGCCTGAGGCTTACATTGACCTGCGCCAAGTGATTTTGTGTTGAAAGATGGCGCAGAATGATATACTAATAAAGTATGTCCGGTTTTCTTTTCCGCTGGGAAAGGAATTGAAACATGACATGGAAACGTAACAGTTCAGGAGGGCGGACGCTCCGAGACGGCGAGGCCGGCGGAGCGGCGATAAGGCTGCGCTTCGCGATACAGACGCCGAGGCAAAAGGCATCCGGCTTACAGCCGAAAGCCTGCTGAGCCAGATAAGAATCTCCCATGCTGACCGCTCGTGCGATTGAATCAGAGCTTCCTTAGAAGTTCTTAGAACCGTTGAAGCAACAAGATATAAGAGCTTTTAAGAAGGAGTGAGACAAGCGTGTACCTAAAAGAACTGATCGTTCAGGGCTTCAAATCCTTTGCCGATAAAACCGTCGTCACCTTTGGCCATGACATCACCGCGATCGTCAGGGCCGAACGGCAGCGGCAAGTCCAATATCTCCGACGCGATCCGCTGGGTCATGGGCGAGCAGAACAGCCGCAGCCTGCGCGGGCAGAAGATGGAGGACGTGATCTTCGGCGGAACGGAAAAGCGCGCGCAGGTCGGCTTTGCCGAGGCGACGCTGGTTCTGGATAACAGTGACCGCTCCCTCCGCTATGATGCCGACGAGCTGCAGATCACCCGGCGTTATTACCGCAGCGGCGAGTGAATATTATATAAACCGGCAGTCCGTGCGTCTGCGCGACATCAACGAGATGTTCATGGACACCGGACTCGGCCGCGAGGGCTATTCCAACATTTCGCAGGGGCGCATCGACGAGATTCTCTCTGTGAAGAGCACGGATCGCCGCGACATTTTCGAGGAGGCGGCCGGTATTTCCAAATATCGCCACCGTAACGAGGAGACGGAGCGCCGTCTGGCGAACACCGAGGATAACCTTTTGCGCATCGGCGACAAAATTTCCGAGTTGGAGCTTCAGGTCGAGCCGCTGCGGCATCAGGCCGAGAAGGCGAAGGCCTTTCTGACCTACCGGGAGGAGCTGAAGGGGCTTGAGGTTGCGCTCTGGCTGCATACGCTCGAAAAGCTCAGCGCCACGGCGCGTAAGGCCGAGGAGGATTACCATTCCGCCGCCTTTATTTTGCAGCAGGAGCACGACAATCTCGATCAGCTCTATGTGACCGGCGAGACGCTGACCTTTGCGCTGCATAATCACGATATGAAAACCGATCAGCTCCGCGAGGAGCTGTCCAAGATCGACGCGCAGGGGCAGAGCATCGCCTCGGACATTGCCGTCCTGCGCACGAACAGCGACAACTGCATGGAGAATCTTCTGCGCGTGCGCAACGAGATGACCGAGCAGGAGAGCCGCAGCGGCAGCATCGGCGGGCAGATCGAGACGCTTCGGGCGCAGGTCGCCGAGCTGGACGGGAAGGTCGCGCAGCTGACCGAGGCGCTGAAGGCCGCCGAGGAGGAGGGACGGCATCTGGCTGAATCCTCCGAGGGCATGACGAAGCAATATCTGACCATCCGCAACGAGCAGGAGCGTCTGCGCACCGCGCTCTCCGGCAGGAGCGCCGACCGCAGCGCCGTGCAGGAGGCGCTCGCGCAGAGCGCAGAACGCCTGAAACAGCTCGATTCCGATCGGGAGACGGCGCAGAGCCGCCGCACCGAGGCCAAGGAAAAGCTCGACGCCGCGAAGCGCAAGCTCGATCAGGCCAAGGAGGACAGCACCGCCGCGCAGAACACGCTCGAGGGCTACCGCATCCGCAGCGCGTCGCGCGGGCAGCGCCGCGACGACCTGCGCAAGCAGGTGAGCGACGCGTCTGTCAAGCTGCAAACGCTGATTTCCCGCTGCAAGCTGTTTGAAGAGATGGAGCGCGACTACGAGGGCTTTTTCCAAGGCGGCGAAGGCCGTCATGCAGGAGAAAAACCGCGCGCTCAAGGGCATCCATGCGCCTGTCTCGCGTCTGATCCGCACGGACGACGCCTATACCGTCGCCATCGAGATCGCGCTCGGCGCGGCCATGCAGAACATCGTCGTGGACGATGAGGCCGCCGGTAAGGCTGCCATTCAATTCCTGAAACGCACGAACAGCGGCCGCACGACATTCCTGCCGCTGAACGTCATGCGCGGCAAGGCGCTCAATGAGACCGGCGTGGAGCAGTGCCGCGGCTTCGTCGGCATCGCCTCTGAGCTGGTGCGCTGCGACGAGCTTTACCGCGGCGTGATCCGCAATCTGCTCGGCAAGACTGTGATTGCCGAGGATATGGATGCTGCAATTGCGCTTGCAAACCGCTATTCTCACCGATTCCGCATCGTGACGCTGGACGGGCAGGTTCTGAACGCCGGCGGCTCGATGACAGGCGGTTCGGTGAATAAAAACGCCGGCATCCTCTCCCGCGCGAACGAGCTGGAGCGGCTGCACCGGCAGCAGCGCGAGGCGCAGGCCGGTCTGGAAAAGCTGAAAACCGACCTGAGCGAGGCCGAACGCCTTGCGCAGGAGGTGGAATACGAGCGCTCCGTGGAGGAGGCGCGTCTGCGCACCGCGCAGGACGAGGCGCTGCGTCTCGAGGGCGAATGGAAGCAGTATTCCGTGCTCTATTCGGCCATCGACGAGGCCATCGGGAGCGCCGACCGCGAGCGCACGGCGCTGCAGCAGCGCGTCGCGTCCGACGAAAACCGCGAAAGGACGCTCACGGCGCAGCTCGAGGAGCTGCAAGAAAAAATCGCACACTCCGAGCAGGAGCTGAGCGCCGTCTCCGACGGGCAGAGCGCCGCCGCCGAGCAGAGCAACCGGCTCGGTCAGCGCATGACCGGGCTGCGTGCGGAGCTTTCGGCCGCCGAGGCCGAGCGTGCCTCCGCGACGGCGTCCGTTGCGCACCTGACACAGCTCGCCGCATCCATGCAGGGCGACCGGGAGCAGAAGCAGGCGCTCATTGCGTCATATGATGCCGAAAATAAGCGCATTGTCGATCAGATCACGGAGCGCGAGCAGGCCATGGCCGACTGCGCGGCGCGCGGCGAGGCACAGCGCGAGGCGCTGAAGAACGAGCTGGCCGAGCGCGCTTCCGTTGAGGCGCGCCGCACGCAGAACGAGAAAGAGGCGCAGAACAAGAGCCGCGAGATCCTCAACATGGAGCGCGAGAGCGCCCGCCTCGACGCGCGGAAGAACGCCGCCGAGATGGAGGAAAAGCAGATCATTGACAAGCTCTGGGAGAGCTACGAGCTGACGCGCTCGACCGCACCGGAGGCCGCCGCCGAGATCGAAAACGTCGGCGCGGCGCAGAAGCGCGCGGCGGAGCTGAAGCGAAAGATTTCTGCGCTCGGCACGCCGAACCTCGGCGCGATCGACGAGTTCGCGCGTGTCAACGAGCGCTATACCTATCTGACCGAGCAGCGCGACGACGTTCTGACCTCGAAAAAGCGAGCTGGAACACATCGTTGCGGATATCGTCACACAGATGACGGAAATTTTTACGACGGAATTCGCCAAGATCAACACCTACTTCGGCCAGACCTTCACGGAGATGTTCCGCGGCGGCAAGGCCTCGCTCGAGCTGGAGGATCCCACGGCGCCGCTGACCTGCGGCATCGAGATCCGGGTCCAGCCGCCCGGCAAGCAGCTCAAAACGATCACGCTGCTCTCCGGCGGCGAGAAGGCGTTCGTGGCCATTGCGCTGTATTTTGCAATTTTGAAGGTTCGCCCGACGCCGTTCTGTATGCTCGACGAGATCGACGCCGCGCTGGACGACGGCAACGTCGAGCGCTTCGCCGGTTATATTCGCGGGTTCTGCGGCAAGACGCAGTTCATCGTCATCACGCACCGCCGCGGCACGATGGAGGCGGCGGACATGCTCTATGGCGTGACCATGCAGGAGCAGGGCATTTCCAAAATTCTTCAGTTGGATCTGAACCGTATGGAAGAAAATCTGGGACTCATTTCGGAGGCAAAGTAACATGGGCTTTTAAAAGATCAAAAACGGACTGAAAAAGACAAAGGAAGCAATTTCCTCGACGCTTGAGGCGTTTTCTCCGGCTTTTCGGGCGTAAACGACGAGTTTTACGACGAGCTGGAGGAGAGCATGATCCTCGCCGACCTCGGCGTGGAGACGTCGGTCAAGGCCGTCGAGCTGCTGCGTCAGCGCGTCAGGGAGCAGAAGCTCAAGGAGGCGCAGGAGGTGCAGGACGCGCTCAAGGACATCCTCGTTGAGATGCTCAACGTCGGCGACACCGAGCTGAAAATGACCACCAGACCGACCGTTGTGCTCGTCATCGGCGTCAACGGCGTCGGCAAGACCACGACCATCGGCAAGCTCGCGACGAATTACGTCCGGCAGGGCAAGAAGGTGCTGCTGTGCGCGGGCGATACCTTCCGCGCGGCGGCTGCCGACCAGCTTGAGATCTGGGCGGGACGCGCACATGCCGAGATCGTCCGGCAGCACGAGGGCGCCGACCCTGCGGCGGTCGTCTATGACGGCATTCAGGCCGCAAAGGCGCGCGGCACCGACCTGATCCTGATCGACACGGCCGGCCGTCTGCACAACAAGGCGAACCTGATGAACGAGCTGGGCAAGATCTCGCGCATCGTCGACCGCGAGCTTCCGGATGCGGATAAAGAGGTGCTGCTCGTGCTCGACGGCACGACCGGCCAGAACGGCCTGATGCAGGCCAAGGAGTTCAAGCAGATCGCGGGCGTGACGGCCATTGCGCTGACCAAGCTCGACGGCACTGCAAAGGGCGGCATCGTGATCGCCGTGGCCGACGCGCTGCAAATTCCGGTGAAGTTCATCGGCGTCGGCGAGCAGCCGGACGATCTGATGCCCTTTGATGCGCGCGCCTTTGTCGACGCGCTGCTGTAAATCGGGAGGCGCGGAATGAAGATCGTCCTTGCAAGCAATAATGAACATAAGCTCCGGGAGCTTCGCGCGATCCTCTCCGACCTCGGCATGGACGTCGTGCCGATGCGGGAGCTGGACATCCACATCGAGCCGGACGAAAACGGCGCAAGCTTTGAGGAGAATTCCTATATCAAGGCCAAAGCCATCCTCGACGTCTGCCATATGCCGACCATTGCGGACGATTCCGGCCTGATGGTCGATGCGCTGAACGGCGAACCGGGGGATCTATTCGGCGCGCTTCGGCGGCGCACGCAACAAGACCGACCGCGACCGTCTGCAATATCTGCTCGAGCGGATGCAGGGCGTGCCGCAGGAGCGGCGCTCCGCAAAATTTGTCAGCGTCATCACGCTGTTGACGCCGGACGGACGGCAGGTCACGGCGCGCGGCGAATGCCCGGGGCGCATCCTCACCGAGCCGCACGGCGAAAACGGCTTCGGCTATGACCCGGTGTTTTATGTGCCCGAGCAGGGCTGCACCTTTGCCGAGCTTCCGGCAGCGGAAAAAAATCGGATTTCTCACCGTGCAAGGGCGCTTGCCGCCTTTGCCGAGAAGGTAAAAAAGGAGAACCTGTATGTTAACGAGTAAACAGAGAGCCGAGCTGCGCGCCGAGGCCAACACGCTCGAGACGACCCTGATGGTCGGCAAGGGCGGCGTGACGGAGCAAGTCCTGTCCGAGGCGCGCACGCAGCTCGAGGCGCGCGAGCTGGTCAAGGGACGCGTGCTCGAGACGGCGCTGCTTTCGGCCAGAGAGGCCAGCGACGCCATTTGCACGGGCATCGGCGCGGAGGGCATCGCCTGCGTCGGCTCAAAATTTGTGATCTATCGCCGGTCGGAGAAGAAGGCGCAGGAGACCGCGCAGAAGGCGCGTGCCGAGAAGAAAAAGCATTCCAACCCGGTTCGGCGCGGCGCGCAGCAGCGCCGCAAGGCTGCGCGCGAGGAGCGCGAGCGCCGCAACGAGTTCTTCCGTCAGTCCGCGATTCAGGCGGCGATCGAGAAGCGCATCGAGCAGGCGAACAAAAAGAAATAAAAAACAGAGAAAAGGGGGCGCGACATGGCACGCATCGGCATTTTCGGCGGAAGCTTTGATCCGCCGCATCTCGGACACCGCCTGGCGGTCAGTGAATTTCAAAAGCTTTTAGAGCTGGATCGGGTGCTTGTCGTGCCCGATGCCGTTCCGCCGCACAAGGCGCTCTCCGCGCTCTCGCCTGACGCGCAGACGCGGCTTCGCCTGACGCGGCTTGCGATGCGGGAGCTTCCGTTCGCGGAGGTCAGCGATATCGAGCTGCGGCGCGGGGGCACGAGCTACACCGTCGACACCCTGCGCAGCCTGCGCGCGCAGCATCCGCATGACGAGCTGTTTCTGCTCATGGGCACGGATATGCTGCTGTCCTTTGAAAATGGCACGCCCCGCGCGAGATCGCTTCCATGGCGACCCTTGCCGTTGCGCATCGCAGCGACGACCGCGCCGAGGAGCTTCGCGCCTGCGCCGAGCGGCTGCAGGCCGAGCTGGGCGCGCGGGTCGTTCTGGTTGAAAACAAGTTTGTGCCGTATTCTTCAACGTCCGTGCGGGCCATGCTGGCCTTCGGCTGCGCGGAGGACTATGTCTCACCCGAGGTGCTTGAGTCGATCCGCTCCGAGGGGCTTTACGGCGTGGGCGCAGACTTCAGAAGGCTGCCCTTTGAGCGTCTGCAAACGGTCAGCCTTGCGCTGCACAACCCCAAGCGTGTGCCGCATGTGATCGGATGCAGCCAGACGGCCGAGCGCCTTGCGCTGCAATACGGCGCGAATCCGGTCGATGCCAAACGCGCCGGAATTTTGCACGACGTGACGAAGGCGCTCACCGGAACGGAACAGTTGAAATTATGCGAAAGCTATGGTATAATTCTGAATCATTTTGAACAGAACCATCCGAAGCTGCTCCATGCCAAGACTGGCGCGACGATCGCGCGTGCGGTCTTTGGCGAGAACGACGCGGTCTACCGCGCGATCTATTGGCACACGACCGGCACGACCGGGATGCACACGCTCGACAAGATCGTCTATCTGGCCGATTATATGGAGCCGAACCGGGACTTCCGGGCGTTGACGAGCTGCGCGCGCTGGTCGCGCAGTCGCTTGACGCGGGGATGCTCTGCGGCCTGCGGATGTCCGTTGAGCAGCTCCGCGCGCGCGCGGCAGTGAGGTCGACCCGAACTCGCAGGCGGCTTTGCGCGAATTGGAAGAAAGGAATCATACGACATGAAGCTATTTGGCAACCAAAAGCGTCAGCACACCCCGGCCGCCCGGCCGGAGGAGGAGACGCCGCAAAACGAGCCGATCGTGCAGGAGCACGCTCCGTCGCGTGAGCCGACTGATTTTGCCGTTCCTGCGCCGCAGCCCAAGGCGAAGACGAATAAGAAGTCCGGGCAGGGAAAACAGGATCACACCTCGGCCAAGAGCATGGCCGTCCTGCTGGCGGCGCTGGCGCTGTTTGTGACGACGGCGCTGATGTGCTTCTACCTGATCGAGAAGAGCGGACAGCCCTATGAGCAGCCGGAGCAGCTGTCGAACAACGCCAAGGTCGATTATGTGGTCAACTCCCAGCCGAGCACGCTTGAAACGGTCAAGGCGAAGGACCCGGACGCGCCGACGGGCGTCAACAATTCCGCGATCCTCAACACGCTGCTCGTCAGCCTTGACGAAACGTCCTACCGCACCGAATCCGTTATGCTGATGAGCGTCAATCTGGACGATTATTCCGTCTCGCTCGTCAGCCTGCCGCGCGACACCTATATCTCGGGCAATTATGAGAATAGCACCATCAACGACATTTACCGCGAGAAGGATGACGGCAAGGGACGCGGCATCCGCGCCCTGCAGGAGGCCGTGGAGGGTATGGTCGGCTTCAAGATCGATTATCACTACGTCGTCACGCAGGAGACGCTGACCAACGCGCTCGACGCGATCGACGGCCTGCGCTTCCGCGTGCCGAGGCTGGACTTCTGCGCGCTGGACTCCGGCACGCGCAAGATGGACGGCGAGGACGCCATTCAGCTCTTCACCTATGACCCAGATTATTATGACATCGACCTCGAGGGGCCGGACACGCAGCGCAAATTTCTGCTCTCGCTGATGAGCGAGCTGATCGCCACGAACGACGAGGGCGAGATGAAGTCCCGCGCGCAGGCCGTGCTCAACAACGCCGAGACGAACGTCGACGAGGACACGCTGCTGTATTTCTTCAAGAAGCTGACGCGCAAGTCCTTTGACGATGCCTACAGCGCGACCATGCCCGGCGAGATCATCTCGCTCGGCGAGGACGAAGGACTCGACTACACGGTCGAATACTATCAGGTCTCTCAGGAGGACGCCGTTTCGGTTCTGAACGAGTATTTCAATCCGTTGGAAAAGGCGCTGACGGTCTTTAACATCAATTTCCGCCAGAAGTCCGGCCTGAGCACGGACGGCGAATATCAGGAATACGGCTTCCACAATCATAACAACGGCAGCCAAAACGGCGGCAGCACGACCAAGCCGACCACCGAGGCGACCACGGCCGAACCGACAAGTCCGGCCCCCACGGACGCTCCGGTTGAAAATCCGTAAAAAAGCAGGAAGGAGAAAAAATATGAACACACCGAAAGAGATCGCCCTGCGCGCGGCGAAGGTTCTCGACGACCGCAAGGGTCTGGGGATCAAGCTGCTGGAGGTCACGGACGTGACCAGCATTGCGGATTATTTTCTGATCTGCACCGGCACCTCCAGCACGCACGTTAAGACCCTCTGCGACAGCGTCGAGGCGGCTGTTGTAGACGAGCTGAACGAGCCGCTGCTCCACCGCGAGGGACATCGCGGCGGCAGCTGGGTGCTGCTCGATTTTGGCTGCCTTGTGGTGCACGTTTTCACCAACGAGGCGCGCGCATTCTATGATCTGGAGCATCTTTGGAACGATGCGACAGAAATTCCCATGAAATTCGAGGCCGAAGCATGAAATACGATTTTACCGCCATTGAAGCCAAATGGCAAAAGCGCTGGCAGGAGGAAAAGCTCTATCAGGCTGTGACAGGGCTGGATAAGAAGAAGTTTTACGCGCTGATCGAGTTCCCGTATCCCTCGGGCGCGGGTCTGCACGTCGGCCACGCGCGTCCCTATACCACGATGGACACAATCGCCCGCAAGCACCGCATGATGGGCGAGAACGTTCTCTTCCCGATGGGCTACGATGCCTTCGGCCTGCCGACTGAAAACTACGCGATCAAGAACCACATCCACCCCGCGATCGTCACGAAGAACAACATCGAAAACTTCCGCAAGCAGCTCCACGCGCTGGGCTACAGCTTCGACTGGGACCGCGAGATCAACACGACGGACCCGAAGTATTTCAAGTGGACGCAGTGGATCTTCCTGCAGCTCTATAAGAACGGCCTTGCCTACAAGGCCAAGATGCCGGTCAACTGGTGCACGTCCTGCAAGTGCGTGCTGGCCAACGAGGAGGTCGTCGACAACGTCTGCGAGCGCTGCGGCAGCCCCGTTATTCGCAAGGAGCAGAGCCAGTGGATGCTGCGCATCACGAAATACGCCCAGCGGCTGCTCGACGATCTCGACGGCGTGGACTATATCGACCGCGTCAAGGCGCAGCAGCGCAACTGGATCGGCCATTCCACCGGCGCACAGGTGCGCTTTGCCTCGACGCTCGGCGACGAGATCCTGATCTATACGACCCGTCCCGACACCCTGTTCGGCGCGACCTACATGGTGCTCTCGCCGGAGCACGAGCTGCTGAGCAAGTGGATGGATCAGCTCGAAAATCAGGACGAGATCAAGGCTTATCAGAAGGAGGCTGCCTCGAAATCCGATTTTGAGCGCACCGAGCTGGTCAAGGATAAGACCGGCGTGATGCTCAAGGGCGTCAAGGGCATCAACCCCGTCAACGGCAGGGAGATCCCGATCTTTATCTCCGACTATGTCCTCTCGACCTACGGCACGGGCGCGATCATGGCCGTTGCCGGCGCATGACGACCGCGACTGGGCGTTCGCGAAGAAATTCGGCTGCGAGATCATCGAGGTCGTCAAGGGCGGCAATGTCGAAGAGGCCGCCTTTACCGACTGCGCCACCGGCGTGATGGTCAACTCCGGCTTCCTGAACGGCATGAGCGTGGAGGAGGCCAAGAAGGCCATTCTTGCCTATCTGACCGAGAAGGGATCGGCGAGAAGAAGGAGAATTACAAGCTGCGCGACTGGGTGTTCTCCCGTCAGCGCTATTGGGGCGAGCCGATCCCGATCGTGCACTGCCCGAAATGCGGCACGGTTCCGCTGCCCGAATCCGAGCTGCCGCTCCTGCTGCCCGAGGTCGAGAGCTATGAACCGACCGACGACGGCCATTCTCCGCTCGCGGCCATGACCGACTGGGTCAACACGACCTGCCCGTGCTGCGGCGGCCCGCCAAGCGCGAGACCGACACCATGCCCCAGTGGCCGGCTCGTCGTGGTACTATCTGCGCTATATGGATCCGCACAACGACGAGGCGCTGGCTTCGAAGGAGGCTCTGGAATACTGGAGCCCCGTCGACTGGTACAACGGCGGCATGGAGCACACCACGCTCCATCTGCTCTACAGCCGCTTCTGGCATAAATTCCTCTATGACCTCGGCGTCGTGCCGACCAAGGAGCCGTATGCCAAGCGCACGAGCCACGGCATGATCCTTGGCGAGGGCGGCATCAAAATGTCCAAATCGCGCGGAAATGTCATCAATCCGACCGACGTCATTGCCGAATACGGCGCGGATACGATGCGCACCTATATCGTTTTCATCGGCGACTTTGAAAAGGCGGCCGCATGGTCGTCCAACGCCGTCAAGGGCTGCAAGCGCTTCTTGGACAAGGTCTGGAATCTGGCGGAGACCGTTACCGACCATGAGACGTCCTACTCCGCGCAGAATGAGAGCCTGATGCATAAGACGATCAAGAAGGTCAGCTCCGACATCGACACGCTCAAGGGAAACACCGCGCTGGCCGCACTGATGACGCTGGTCAACACGCTCTCCGAAAAGGGCTGCAACGCCGCCGAGCTGAAAACGCTCCTCCAGCTGCTCAGTCCGTTCGCGCCGCATATCTGCGACGAGCTTTGGGAGCTGCACGGCTATGAGGGCATCTGCTCCGTCTCGGCCTGGCCGACCTATGACGAGTCGAAGTGCCGCGATGCGGAGATCGACATGGCCGTTCAGGTCAACGGCAAGCTGCGCGGCACGATCCACGTCGCGGCCGATCTGGATAACGACGCCGTCGTCGCGGCAGCCGAGGCCGATCCGAAGGTCGCGCGCTTCCTGGAAAAGCTGGGTGGCAGCATCGTCAAGACCATCGTCGTGAAGAACAAGCTCGTCAACCTCATCGTGAAGCCCTGACGGTACATCTTGCGTGTTTTCGAGAAAAAAGAAAAAAATCTGCAAGATATGCTTGACAATCACGCGCCGTGTCGCTATAATATTACTGCTGTGCGATACAGCCCTGAAAGCATCCTGGATTTAGCCGGATGCGTCGGAGGGAGGGAAATCAATGTCTGAAATCCGTGTCAAAGAGAACGAGTCTTTGGAGAGTGCTCTGAAGCGCTTCAAGAGAAGCTGCCAGAAGGACGGCGTCATCGCTGAAGTCAAGAAGAGAGAGCATTACGTCAGCCCGAGTCTCAAGCGGAAGCAGAAGTCCGAGGCTGCTCGGAAGAACAAGAGAAGAGGTTATTGATCCCTTCGTCTCATAGTTGCTTTCAAACCGCCGATGCGTTTTTGCGCGTCGGCGGTTTTCTGTGTTGCTTTTTCGTTGTTTTTGCGATAGAATAAAGAAAAAACAAATCGGAGGGTTTGCAATGAAGCAGCTGACGGAAAAATGATCGAGGTCGCCGAGGCAGGGAAGCGCTCGGTGCTCTGCACGGTTTTGGCCAGCTCCGGCTCTGCGCCGCGCGGCGCGGGCGCGAGAATGCTCGTCTGCGAGGACGGCGCCGTGCTCGGCACGGTCGGCGGCGGCGAGGTGGAGCATCTGTCCGAGCTGGAGGCAAAGGAGATCCTTGCCGGCGGGCCGACGCGCATCCATGCCTTCTGTCTGGCGCCGAATCAGGTCAACTCCATCGGCATGATCTGCGGAGGCAATGTGACGATTTACTTTCAGATTATGACGCCGGACGACCTGCCCACGCTTTACGCTATGCGCGACGCCCTGAGCAAGGACGCCGATTCTTGGCTCTATCTGCGCATTGCCGACGGTGTCGTCGAGGAATTTCGCGTTGTGCTCTCCAACGAGGGCTATGCAAACCCGGAGCTTTACGGCGCGCGTGCCGTGCTGGAAAAGGGTGAGCCGACCGTCTACACCGAGCCGCTGATGCAGGCCGGGCGCGTCATCATTTTCGGCGGCGGCCATGTCGGTCAGGCGCTTGCGCCGGTGCTGGCCACGATCGATTTCGGGTCACGGTCTATGACGCGCGTCCCGAGCTTGCCAACCGGGAGCATTTTCCGACCGCGAAGGAGATCCTTTGCGCGCCGTTTTCCGAGGCAATGGAGCGCGTGAAGCTGAAGCCGTCGGATTACGTCGTCATCATGACGCCGGGGCATCAATCCGATCGGGAGCTGCTTTCCATGGTGCTGCGGCACAAAACGCGCTATGTCGGCTGCATCGGCTCGCGCCATAAGATTGCGCGGACGCAGGAGCTGCTGCGCGCGGAGGGCATTTCGGAGGAGGCGATTCGGAGCGTGCATTCGCCCATCGGCATCCCGCTTCCGGCGCAGACTCCGGCCGAGATCGCCATCAGCATTGCGGCGGAGCTGATCCAGTGCCGCGCTGAGACGCGATGATGCAGGACTGGTCGCCGGACGCCATGCGCTTCATGCGCGACGCGGCGTCCCGCAGTGACTATCACAAGCGGCTGGCAGCGCACATCGCGCCCCATCTGCCGCCGGATGCCGACGTCTGCGACGCGGGCTGCGGCATGGGCGATCTGGCGCTTGCGCTTGCGCCCCACTGCAAAACCGTCACGGCGGTCGACCGCGCGTCCGCGCCAATCGAGGCGCTGCGCGCGCGGCCGCTTCCGCATAACCTGCGGACAAGCTGCACGGATATTTTTACGCTCGAGCAGCGGTTCGACGCCATGGTTTTCTGCTATTTCGGCAGAATGCAGGAGATTTTGGACGTTTCTGCGCGGCTTTGCCGCAAAACGGTCGTGGTTGTGAAGCGCCGGGAGCGCGCCCGCCTGTTCTCCGTGCGGCCGACGCTGACGGAGCACCGCGTCGCGGAGCAGGCGGAGATTTTTCTGCGTGAGCGCGGCATCCCGTTTCAGAGCGAATGCCTTGCGCTCGAGCTGGGGCAGCCGTTCCGGTCGGTGGAGGAGGCAGAGCGCTTTTTCGCGCTTTATAACCGCGCCGACGCGCCGATCAGCCGCGCGGAGCTGCTTCGTCGCCTGCAGCCGCGCGACGATGCGGAATTTCCGTATTATCTTCCGGCGCTGCGGCAGATGGAGCTGCTTGTGCTTGACGCCGATTCCATACGGGAGGGAAGCCGATGAACGTGATCGTTACCGGGAACACCGGGAGCGGGAAATCCACCGCGATCCGCCGCATTCTGGCCATGCTCGACGAGCCGGTTTACGGCTTCTGGACGGAAAAACGCCCGCCGGAGGCGGACGGCAGCGCGCCGGTCTATCTGCATGGCTGCCGGAGTCCGCTGCAATTCGGCGAGAGCTGCCGCATCGGCATCTGCCGCGACCGGCACGCCGAGGCAAATCCGGCTGTCTTCGAGTCGCTCGGCGTTGCCTGTCTGACGGGCATCCCGCGCGGCAGTCTGATCCTGATGGACGAGATCGGCGTGATGGAAAACCGCGCGCCGCAGTTTCAGGCGGCGATCTTTGCCCTTCTGGACGGGGATTACCGCGTGATTGCCGCCGTGCGGGATAAATCCACACCTCTGCTCGACCGAATTCGGGCGCACCCGAGGAGCGTCTGCATTTGCGTGCAGGAGACGCGCGAGCCGGAGTGCCTGCGCCGCGCCGCAAGGCTGCTGGCCGCAGAATAAACCGGAAATACGGAGCCGCCCCGCTGATCTGTCCCGGAAGGGAATGGACATCGAGAGGCTTGCCGTCCGGTCAAAGACCTGAAGCGTCGGAATACCCGGCTTATCTGAAGCCATTCAAGCGGAAGGGGCTTGTCGTCTGCGAATCGTAGGCGGCAAGCCCCTTCGGCTTTGCCGCTTTGCGCCGCTGTTTCATGAAAAAAACAATTATGCTCTGCAATTTGTGAACCCGCCCAAAGTTTTTTCTGTATATAATGAAAATATATGCAAAAAATTCTTTGCGGAATTTGGAAAAAATGATAAAATAGGAAGCAATGGGCGGAGTGGGTTGCTCATTCGCCTGATTTCAAAAAAGGAGCGATGAAACATGACAACAATCGGAAAACGGCTTTCCGCAGTGCTGCTGGTTCTGGCGCTGTGTCTGAGCCTGTTTCCTGTGATGGCATCGGCGGAATCGGAAGCCGTTTCCATTACCAGCCTCAGCGAGATCACAGATCTGTCCGGCAGCTACCGGCTGGCCGATGACATTACCGTGACCGAGCCGTTCGGCAGCAGCACTGAACGCTTCAACGGCATCGCTTGACGGCGACGGTCACACCGTGACCATCAACATCACGAAGTCGGGCAGCAACATCGGCATGTTTGCCTACCTCGACACGAATGCCGTCGTGAAAAACTTCGTTGTCGATTCTGCGCAGGTCGTCAATACCGGCAGCACCAACACCGGCGCGATCGCGGGCACGTCGAAGGGCACGATCTCGGACATCCGTGTGAAGGAGCTTTCCGTCAGCGGCTGTGAAAAGACCGGCGGCCTGGTCGGCGTGCAGGACTCCGGCGCGATGCTCACGCGCTGCTGCGTGGACGCGGGCACGGTGAAAAAGAGCGCGACCTCCGACTCTCCGTTCGGCGGTCTGGTCGGCGAGAACTCCGGCACGGTGAGCTTCAGCTCCTCGGCTGCGACCATGCGACCACAGCGACGCCCGCCCCAACTATGACTATGTCGGCGGCATCGTCGGCAAGAACGTCTATGGCGGCACGATCTCGGACTGCTATTTCAGCGGCTCGTTCAACGAGGGCAGCAACAAGAGTTATAAGATCGGCGGCATCTGCGGCGACGCCAGCGGCACGATCCGCAACTGCTATTTCAGCGGCTCTCTGGTCACGGAGACAAGCTCGAAATGCCCGATCGCAAACACCTCTGCGACCAACTGCTATTATCTGGACACCTCCTTTACGGGTTACGTCAACTCCGGCTACGGTACGAAGAAGACCGCCGAGGAATTCGCGTCCCTGGCCGAGGCGCTTGGCGCGGACTGGGAGAACGGCACGGACGGCTTCCCGGTCCTGAGCTGGCAGACGTGGAAATATTCCACGACCGCGATAAAATATAAGATCGAAACCTATCTGGAAGACCTCTCCGGCGACGGCTATACATGCTCGTCTGCGGTGGAGGTCAAGGCCGAGCCGGGCACGCCCGTTTGGCTGCGGCGCAGGAGCTTGAGGGCTTCACCTTCGACGCCGATAACGAGCGGAACATTATGAGCGGCGAGGCTTCTGGCTGAGCTGGTGCTCAAGCTCTCATTACACCCGCAACAGCTACACTCTGACATGGGAGACCGGCGACTATGCCATCTCTGACGCCGACGACGCCTATACGCACGGCAGCGTCAGGTTCGGCGCGGCGATCGTCTATCCGCACGTCGCCGCCCATGGCATGAGCGTGAAATGGGACAAGACGCTTGCAACCATGCCCGCAGCGGACACCGTCATCACGGCCGGCTATAGCCCGGCGGTCTACGACGTCGCATGGAACGCCAACGGCGGCAAGTTCGAGAAGGACAACGGCTGGGGCGGCGTCGAGCTGGTCGACACGCTGAAATGGACAAGCTATGGCTCGTCCGGCGGCGCGATCTACGGTCAGACCTTCGGCAAATACAAGTGGAACGCGAATTCCACCTCCTTCTCCAACCGCGACCTGCCCGTCCCGACGCACAGCAGCAAGGTCTTTGACGGCTGGTTCACAGCCGCCGAGGGCGGCACGCCCATCGACGCGGATACCGCCGTCACCGAGCCGGAGAACGGCAGCTTCACCTTCTTTGCACACTGGACGGACGGCTGGACGGTCACGTTCGACCCGAACGGCGGCAGTGTAACGCCCAAGACCGTTCTGGTGCGCAAGGGCGGCACGCTCGGCGCCTCCGTTCCCACGCCGAGCCGCTCCGGCTATGACTTTGACGGCTGGTTCAACGGCGAGAACAAGCTCGAGGCCGACACCGTGATCGATGCGGATGCGACCTACACCGCGCGTTGGACGCCGAAGACCTACACCGTCAGCTTCCAAGCCAACGGCGGCGAAGGCTCGATGGATGCGCAGACGTTTACATACGGCGTTGCGCAGAAGCTCAGCAAGAATGCGTTCACCCGCGTTGGCTACCGCTTTGTCGGATGGGCCACATGGAGCGGCGCTTCGAGCGCCAGCTACGGGGATGAGGCGGAATACTCGATCGGCGCATATAACCAGACCTTCTATGCGGTCTGGGAGGAGGTCCGCTATGACCTCACCATCGCCACGTCGCCGGAGAACGCGACGGTCGTTCTGAAGAACGCCGCAGGCGTTGAGCAGAAGCGGCACGGACGGCGTCTATCACGTCCTTGCCGGGACGTATTCCTTACACCGTCAGCGCCTACGGCTATGAAACGCTCACCGGCGAGATCAAGGCCGACGAGACCAAGAGCGTGCTGCTCACGCTGACGAAGATCCCGACCTATGCGGTCAGCTTCTCGGTCACGAAGCCCGAGGGCAGCGGCGAGACGAAGATCACCGTCACCGATGCCGAGGGCAGGACGATGACCGCCGATGAAAACGGCGTCTATCAGCTTATGTCCGGCGCTTACCACTATGTGGTCAAGGCCAAGGGCGCGAAGAAGGCTGCTGCCGACTTCACGGTCGAGACAGAAGCCATGCATTTTGACATCACCCTGTCCGTTCAGAACGGCTGGGACGGCGAGACCGTCACCGAGCCGCATCAGCTCACGGCCGACGAGGCTACCGGCGAATACGAGGGCATGACCGGCTGGTATCGCGTGGAGAACGGCGAGGAGCTTGCTTGGGTCGCAAGGAAGATCAACAGCGTCTCCGGCGGCTACAACGCCAACATCGTGCTTGCCAAGGACATCGACCTCGGCGGCGAGCTTTGGACGCCGATGGGCAGCTCCTATAACAATTGCTTCACCGGAATTTTTGACGGCAACGGCCACAGCGTCACGAATCTGTTCTGCGAGGGTACGACCTATCAGGGTCTGTTCGGCTACAGCAAGGGCACGATCCGCAATCTGACCGTGTCCGGCAGCGTGACGCTCAAGACGTCCACCGCGAGCGGCTATGAGGCCAACGCCGGCGGCATCGTCGCCTATCAGAATAACGGCAGCATCGACGGCTGCGCGTCCTATGTGACGGTCACGAACGGCACGCCAGCGGCCGCACCGGCGGCATCGCAGGCTATGCCAGCAGCACGACCTTCCTGAAGTGCTTCAACGCGGGCAAGCTGAGCGGCGGCATCTCCGTGGCCGGTATCGCGGGCTACTGCGGCGGCACGCCACCATCACCGACTGCTATAACATCGGTACGCTGGTCGGCGGCGACAACATCGTGGAGAGCTCCCTATACCTTCTGGCCAGATCTCCGGCATTGCCAGCAGCCTCAGCGACTATTCCGCCTCGACCGTCACCAATTGCTATAACGCCGGTGCGATCACGGGCGCCGAAAAATACAGCCGTGTTGGCTCACTTGTCTCGACGCGCGGCGCTGCGACCCTTTCCAACTGCTATTATCTTGAGGTCGACGGCCTGAAGGGCGTCGGCAACGGCCTTTCCGACGGCTGCACGGCGGTCGACGACGAGACGCTCGCCTCGGCGGATATGCCTGCCAAGCTGAGCGAGGCCTTCAAGCAGAACACCGGCTGCGGCGGCTTTGCCCCGGCTCTGACGTGGCAGACCCTCCGCACGCACAGCTTCACGACTGCGGCCTCCGACGTCGTGGCAAGCGAGGCAACCTGCACACAGGCGGCGGCCTGCTATGTCAAGTGTGACGTTTGCGGCGCGGTCAGCGATACGCTGACGGTTTCCGTCGGCGAAGCGCTCGGGCACGATCTGGTCACCGATCCGGGCCGTTCCGGCCACCTGCACGGAGTCCGGCCTGACCGAGGGCTGCCATTGCACGCGCTGCGACTATAAGGTCGCGCAGGAGGTCGTTCCGGCCATGGGTCACACCGAGGCGGCGCCGGTTCGCGAGAACGAGGTCGCGGCAACCTGCACGGAGGCAGGCAGCTATGACGAGGTCGTCTACTGCTCCGTCTGCCATGCCGAGCTGAGCCGCGCGGCCAAGACGATCAACGCGCTGGGTCACGACCTTGTCGACCACGAGGCCAAGGCGGCCACCTGCACCGAAGCCGGTTGGGCGGCCTACCAGACCTGCACGCGCTGCGATTACACGACCTACAAGGAGATTCCTGCAACCGGTCACACCGAGGCAGCGCCGGTTCGCGAGAACGAGGTCGCGGCAACCTGCACGGAGGCAGGCAGCTATGCGACGAGGTCGTCTACTGCTCCGTCTGCCATGCCGAGCTGAGCCGCGCGGCCAAGACGATCAACGCGCTGGGTCATGACCTTGTCGACCACGAGGCCAAGGCGGCCACCTGCACCGAAGCCGGTTGGGCGGCCTATCAGACCTGCACGCGCTGCGATTACACGACCTACAAGGAAATTCCTGCAACCGGTCACACCGAGGCAGCGCCGGTTCGCGAGAACGAGGTCGCGGCGACCTGCACGGAGGCAGGCAGCTATGACGAGGTCGTCTACTGCTCCGTCTGCCACGCCGAGCTGAGCCGCGCGGCTAAGACGATCAACGCGCTGGGTCACGACCTTGTCGACCACGAGGCCAAGGCGGCCACCTGCACCGAAGCCGGTTGGGCGGCCTACCAGACCTGCACGCGCTGCGATTACACGACCCTACAAGCGAGATTCCTGCGACCGGTCACACCTTCGAGAACGGCGTCTGCACCGTCTGCGGCGCGGCCGACCCGGACTATGTCAAGCCCGAGGAGCCGTGGGTCAATCCGTTCGTCGACGTCAGGGAATCCACATGGTACTTCGAGGGCGTCCGCTATGCCGCGCAGCACGGTCTGTTCAACGGCACGAGCGCCACAACCTTCGAGCCGGAGGCCGACATGACCCGCGCAATGCTCGTAACGGTGCTCTGGCGCATGGCGGAGCAGCCCGAACCGACCGTCGAAGTCCCGTTCACCGACACCTCGCGCACGGATTACTATGCGAAGGCCGTCGCATGGGCATATGAGAACAAGGTCGTCAACGGCACCAGCCCGACCACCTTCGAGCCGGACGGCAAGATCACCCGCGAGCAGATCGCGACGATCCTCTACCGCTACGCCGAGAAGAAGGGCTACGACGTCAGCAAGCAGAACGACCTGACCGGCTATCCCGATGCCGACAAGAGGTCAGCGGCTACGCCAGAACTGCGCTGGCTTGGGCGAACGCGCTCGAGCTGGTCAAGGGCACGAACGAGGGGCGGCGTCGATTACCTCGACCCGCAGGGTCACGCCACCCGCGCACAGGTCGCGACCATCCTCATGCGCTATGCAGAGAACGTCGTGAAGTAACCCCGTAAGATCCGGAATCATGCGGTGCGGCGCATCGCCGCCGCACCGTTTGATAATAAACAAAAAGGAGACCCATATGAAGAAACTCAGCGCATGGATTTTGATTCTGGCGCTTCTGGTTTCGTCTTCTGCCCGCCGCGGCCTTCGCCACGGAGCCACCAGTGGAAACCGGAACGGAAGAAACGACCGGCCGACAGGTCGCCAGCGCCCTCCTCGGCGCGCACGAATCCTCGGCCAAGGCCTTTGAACAGGAAGAAAAACGAGATCGATCCCGAGCAGATCGTCCGTGTGATTGTCCTTTTGGAAGAATCGGAGATCCCGGAGAGCGGGCGGCCGACCAGAGCCGCGCAGACCCGGATGCTCCGCGCTCAGAAGGCTGTGCAGCGGAGATCTCGCAAAAAGGTGCTCGGCGGCGCCGCGCTCACCGTGCAGAACAGCTATTGCACGCTGACAAACGGCTTCTCTGCTGACGTGACCTATGCCCAGCTGAAGGAAATCCGCGAGCTGGACAGCGTCGAGGCGGCGTTCATCTCTCCGACCTTTGAGCTGGAGCCGAGCATGACCACCAGCAACCAGATGGTCGGCGGCGGTATGTACAACACCACGGGCTACACAGGCGAGGGCACGGTTGTCGCCATTCTTGACACCGGCGTCGATCTGGATCACGAGCTGTTTGCGGCCGCGCCGAAAACCCGCGCCTCACGCAGGCCGACATCCAGAAGGTGCTGGAAGAGAACGACCTGAGCTGCGAAAAGGACGTCCCGAGTGTGGGCGCGTCCACACTTTATTACAGCGCTAAGATCCCGTTCCAGTTCGATTACGGCGATCATGACGCAGATGGCAACCCTGTCGACGGTGACAGCGGCCACGGCACGCACGTTGCCGGTACGGCGGCCGGAAACGCCGGCGTGAAGGACGGCTTCAGCGGCGTCGCTCCGCAGGCGCAGATCCTGAACATGAAGGTGTTCAAGTCGTCCGGCGGCGCCTCCTATGACGACATCGTTGCGGCGCTTGAGGACTGCATGGTCATCGGCGTTGACTCCGTCAACATGTCCCTTGGCTCGGACTGCGGCTTCATCGATTATGAATCGCAGGACGAATGGACGACCAACCTCATCAATGTCTTTGACCGCGTGGGAAAGAGCGGCATCGGCATGGCTGTCGCGGTCGGCAACGCCTATTCCGCCGCGCACGGAAATAACTACGGCGGCAAGTCGCTGGCCTCCAACCCGGACTATGGCAACGCCTCCGAACCTGCGACCTATCATGAGTCCCTTGCGGTCGGCGCAGTCGAAAACGCCGGAATGGTTTCCCCTTATATCACGGTCAACGGCCGCGACGTCGCCTATTACGACGGCTACGACGGCACGACACAGGAGGTGACCACCGAGTGGGCGCTCCGCACGATCGCCAATAAGGGCAGTCTGGAATATGTCATGGTCGGCGGCTACGGCTCGGAGGAGGACTTCGCGGCCGTGGACGTCAAGGGCAAGATCGCGGTCGTGCAGCGCGGCGGCGGTATGTATTACGAGGCAAAGGCCAACAATGCGGCGGCAGCCGGCGCGGTCGGCCTGATCGTCTATAACAATGCCCCCGGCATGATCTACATGTCCATCAGCGAATGGAAGCTCCCGATCGGCTTCATCTCCCAGCAGGACGGCGCTTATCTGGCAAAGCAGGAGGATAAACACCTGACCATCGCTGTCGCGGATAAGCTCGTGACCTCCCCGGTCGCGGGTATGTGCGACTTCACCTCGTGGGGCGCGACCTCCGAGCTGACCCTCAAGCCCGAGATCACCGCGCCCGGCGGCAATATCTATTCCGCAGTCCCCGGCAACGGCACCTATGAGCTGATGTCCGGCACGTCCATGGCCTCTCCGCATGTTGCCGGCGGTATGGCGATCGTTTCGCAGGCCATCAAGGCGCAGAACCCGGATATGAACGCGACCGAGCGCAAGCACCTCATCGACACCCTGCTCATGAGCACGGCCACGATCATCTATGACGGCGACGTTCCCGTCTCGCCGCGCCGTCAGGGCGCCGGCATGATGGACATCAATGCCGCCGTCAAGACCAAGGGCTATATCACCGTCAACGGTATGGACCGCCCGAAGATGGAGCTGGGCGACGACGTCGCGGAGACCGGCGTCTATGCGCTGTCACGTTCACGGTGCATAACACCGGCGACGAGACGCTCTATTATAACGCCTCTCCCATCGTGCTGACCGACGGCACGCAGGAGGACGAGGGCAAGACCCTTATGACCGAGACGGATGTCGTTCTGCCCAGCACCTATACGACGAACGTCGAAAACGGTCTGGTCGTCGTTCCGGCACACGGCGAGAAGGAAGTCACGATCACCGTCACCCTGACCGACCCCAAGACCACTCTTGCAAAGTTTGAAAACGGTGCGTATGTCGAGGGCTGGGCGGTTCTGAAGGCTGCCAATGCCGACGGCTCCGAGAATGAGGACGGCATCAGCCTGAGCGCTCCGTTCCTTGCCTTCTACGGCGACTGGACGAAGGCACCGATCGTCGATTCCGGCTTCTGGTGGGACAAGATCGCCGACGAGGAGACCGACGCGCAGACCTACGACAACGAGGCGCTGCTCGAGTCCATGGAAAAGACCATGTACACCTACCTCGGCGAGAACAACTACGACTACACCGTCCCGTACTTTGCCGATCGCAACGCGATTTCCCCGAACAATGACGATTTCCTCGACTCCCTGACGTGGGTCTACACCGGTCTGCTGCGTTCGGCCAGAACGCTGACCTACAAGATCACCGGCACGGACGGCACGGTCTACTATGAAAAGACCGTCGACTATGAACCAAAATCGATCTATAACAACAGTGTCTATCAGGTTGCTCCGGCCGGCGCGTTCACCGACAACGGCGACGCGATCGACCCGTGGTATGGCACGGATATCAACGATATGTCCCTGCCGAACAACACCAAGGCAACCGTCAGCATCACGACCACCCCGATCTATAACAAGCACGCCTCCTCGAACCTGCGCGATTCGTGGTCGTTCCCGATCACGGTCGACACCGAGGCTCCGGAGGTCGTCGACATGAGCGTCCGCGAGTCTGAGGCCGTTACTACGCGACCGTCACGGTCAAGGACAACCAGTATGTCGCTGCGGTCGTGCTCACAGACTCGAAATACAGCAAGGTCTATGATACCATCGGCGTCGGCGAGACTGAGCCGGGCAAGACGACCGTTCTCAAGGACATCGACATCACCGGCTTTGGCGAGACGGTCGGCCTGACCGTGCATGACTACGCCGGCAACTCCAAGCAGTTCTACCTCAAGGCCAAGGGCAACCTCGACGATTACGCCGATGTGGTCGTGACCGACGACATGGTGCTCTATTCCGAGGACTTCCAGGATAAGTGGCTGCCCGACGGCTGGTCGACGGAGTCCAAGAGCCAGTCCGTCAAGGGCTGGATCCGCGACGAGGATTGGTTCGCGGGCGTCGAGGGCGACGAGATCGACCAGAACGAATGGCTGTATTCTCCGGCCTATGACCTCTCCGGTCAATCCACGCCCACGCATATGGTGTTCACCTTCAACACGAGCTACACCTTCTGCGTGCAGTATCCGCACTTCAATGTGACGGTCTATGTCTCTTCCGACAACGGCGCGAACTGGGAGCCAATCTGGAATCTGCACGATTCCGGCCTCTATGCCGACTGGACGAATACGCAGGCCAAGGTCGTGATCCCCGATGCCTATCAGGGCAAGGACAACGTCCGCTTTGCCTTCGTCTATACCTCGCATAAGGGGGCGCGGCCTACGGCTTCCGCGGCATGAAGATCTATAAGGATCGCGCGGAGGATTATGTCGCCGTGCAGGCCTCTGCCGCCGAGAACGGCACGATTTCGCCGTCCGGCAGAACGCTCGTGCGCAAGGGCACCTCCAAGACCTTCTCGGTCACGCCGAATCCCGGCTACGAGGTCGCTTCGCTGGTGGTCGACGGCGTCGATCTCGGCCCGATCAGCTACTATACCTTTGAAATGGTCGGCGTCGACCATACGGTCAGCGCGACCTTCAAGCCCGCTGAGGGCAAAACGACCTACACGGTCAACGCCGTCGCCACGGAGGGCGGCAGCGTCACGCCGAGCGGCGTGCAGACCGTCCCGGCCAACGGCAGCGTGAGCTTCACGGCCGCGCCGCAGAGCGGCTTCCGCTTCCTGTCCTATCGCGTCAACGGCCGCCGCGTCAGCGAGGAAACGGCCTACACGCTCGAAAACGTCGATCAGAACTATTATGTTGAGGCGCGCTTCGAGCTGATCCCGAGACGCCCGACGTGCGCTTTGAGCAGGACTTCGAGTCCGAACAGTTCCCGCCCGAGGGCTGGGAGCGCTCCGGCGGCAGCGAAACGTGGAGACGCTATAGCTACTATTACCTCAACAAGACCCAGGCGGCCTACGTCAGCGCAGGCGAGGCCAAGCAGGACGAGCGCCTGATCGCCCCGGCGATCAATCTGCGCGGCGCGAATGGAGACGAACCTTGAATTCGACTACGCCTATCCGTACTACGGCATGAAGCGCGGCGAATTCACCTTCACGGTCGAGGCCTCCGCCGACGGCGGCAGCACATGGACGACCGTCTGGGATGCAAAGGACACGCTGGGCGAATCCATGACCGGCTATGTCATTTCCGACCGCGCCTTTGTGGAGCTTCCGTCCGAGCTTTGCGTGGATAACCTCCTGCTGAGCTGGCACTACACCAGACCGGCCGGAGAGGATTATTCCGGCATCGCCGCGATCGACAATGTCAAGATGGAGGCCACCGGCGTCCAGACCGACATCGAGGGCTACGCCAAGATCACCGCGACTGCGGGTGAGGGCGGCAGCATCACCCCGGTCGGCCGCACCTATGTCAAGGAAGGCGAGAGCCAGACCTTCACGATCACCCCGATGGCGGGCTACACCATTTCCGCCGTGCTGGTCGACGGCACGTCCGTCGGCGCCGTGACGAGCTATACGTTTGAGAACGTCACCGGCTCGCACACGATCGAGGCGCGCTTCCAAGGTCTCGAGCGGCAAGCCCGGCGTGATCTTCGAGCAGGACTTCGAGGACGAGAGCTTCCCGAGCCGCGGCTGGACGGTCGCCTCCAAGGCCGACAGCAGCATGACTTGGGGGAAAAGAGCACGCTGTCGTCCCTCAACAAGACCAACGCCGCCGTTGTTACCAACGACTATGAGGATTGGTCGAACGCGCACAAGCAGGACGAATACCTGATCTCACCGGCGGTCGACCTGAGCGGCAAGACGGCTGTGCTGTCCTTTGACTATGCGCTGGGACGCTACGCGCTTCAGTCCGGCCAGATCAACCTGACCGTCGTCGCCTCCACCGACAACGGCGAGACGTGGGCGCCGATCTGGGATGCCTCCAAGCTGACGATCGACGGCCTGCTCTATCAGACCGGCTCGGCCGAGGTCACGGTCCCCGTGCTCTATTGCAAGGAGAGCGTGCGTTTCGCCTTCCGCTATACGCGTTCCAGAGACGCCGAGGGCGATAAGGCCGCGGTCGACAACATCGCGCTGAAGGATCCGAGCGCGCTCTGCGAGCATACCGAGACCGAGCTGCGCGACGTCAAGGCGCCGACCTGCACCGACGACGGCTACACCGGCAATACCTACTGCAAGGCTTGCGGCGTGCTGCTCAAGACCGGCACGGTGATCCCGGCGCTGGGTCATGACCTTGTGACCGACGCGGCCGTTCCGGCCACCTGCACGGAGTCCGGCCTGACCGAGGGCAGCCATTGCACGCGCTGCGACTATAAGGTCGCGCAGGAGGTCGTTCCGGCCACGGGTCACACCGAGGCAGCGCCGGTTCGCGAGAACGAGGTCGCGGCGACCTGTACGGAGGCAGGCAGCTATGACGAGGGTCGTCTACTGCTCCGTCTGCCATGCCGAGCTGAGCCGCGCGGCTAAGACGATCAACGCGCTGGGTCGACCTTGTCGACCACGAGGCCAAGGCGGTCACCTGCACCGAAGCCGGTTGGGCGGCCTATCAGACCTCGCACGCGCTGCGATTACACGACCTACAAGGAAATTCCTGCAACCGGTCACACCGAGGCAGCGCCGGTTCGCGAGAACGAGGTCGCGGCGACCTGTACGGAGGCAGGCAGCTATGACGAGGTCGTCTACTGCTCCGTCTGCCACGCCGAGCTGAGCCGCGCGGCTAAGACGATCGACGCGCTGGGTCATGACCTTGTGACCGACGCGGCCGTTCCGGCCACCTGCACGGAGTCCGGCCTGACCGAGGGCAGCCATTGCACGCGCTGCGACTATAAGGTCGCGCAGGAGGTCGTTCCGGCCACGGGTCACACTTTCGAGAACGGCGTCTGCACCGTCTGCGGCGCGGCCGACCCGGACTATGTCAAGCCCGAGGAGCCGTGGGTCAATCCGTTCGTCGACGTCAGGGAATCCGCATGGTACTTCGAGGGCGTCCGCTATGCCGCGCAGCACGGTCTGTTCAACGGCACGAGCGCCACGACCTTCGAGCCGGAGGCCGACATGACCCGCGCAATGCTCGTAACGGTGCTCTGGCGCATGGCAGAGCAGCCCGAACCGACCGCCGACGTCCCGTTCACCGACACTTCGCGCACGGATTACTATGCGAGAAGGCCGTCGCATGGGCCTATGAGAACGAGGTCGTCAACGGCACCAGCCCGACCACCTTCGAGCCGGACGGTAAGATCACCCGCGAGCAGATCGCGACGATCCTCTACCGCTACGCCGAGAAGAAGGGCTACGACGTCAGCAAGCAGAACGACCTGAGCGGCTATCCCGACGCCGACAAGGTCAGCGGCTACGCCAAAACTGCGCTGGCTTGGGCGAATGCGCTCGAGCTGGTCAGAGGGCACGAACGAGGGGGCGGCGTCGATTACCTCGACCCGCAGGGTCACGCCACCGCGCACAGGTTGCGACCATCCTCATGCGCTATGCAGAGAACGTCGTGAAATAAGCCTCAAGCGCTGCATCGGCTTTCCCGGTGCAGCACAGAAAAGGGTATCCGGAGAAACACCGGATACCCTTTTTGCATGTCTTGTATAGTACGCCGCATCCGCAGCGCATCAAAAAAATCCTTGCGCAGCAAGTAAAAAACGTCCCAATTTCGCGTCATTGCGAGGCCGCAGAGCGGCCGTGGCAATCTTTAAGCCGAAGGTATGGCATCCCGGAACGAAGCACGAGAGCACAGAGAAACAAGAAGAAATCCCTATCACAAAAAACATAGAATCGCTGCATCGTTCCGCTTCCTCTCTCTTCATTCAAGGCTTTGTTTCGTTCCGCCCTACCATATTTCGTTTCGGGATGACAAATCGATTCGTTAAAGATTGCCGCGTCGGGCGCACGCGCCCTCCTCGCAATGACACAAAACTGGTAGGTTTTATGAAAAAACCTACCAGTTTCTTAATCGGAGGTGTTTTATGGAGCCTCTGAATCAATCGTCTGCGGCGCTCAGCGGGTCTTTCGCCCCAACTGATCGGTTTGAAAATTTTGAAATACACAAAGTATTCCTGCAATTTCCAAACCTCAATTTGGAACAAAATCCCTCGCTGACCGCTCTTGCAATTTAATCAGAGGTTCCTTAAAAAGTTTGAATACTAAACTATAGACAATTTCCTCGCCATTGTTGAATATGTGTGTCAGCTTCGGTATAAATACTGCTGAAAGTGTTGCATAAACTCATGTATCAGTAGAGCATCTGTTGTAATGACATCCATTCCACGCCGGTCATATACATAAACCGCTACTTTTCTTTTCCACGCTGGCCAAAACTAAGGTGTTTGATAGAAATGCGAGCCGAAAAACATAATCCAAATAACGGTCAACCGCAAATTCTTCAAACGGGGATACCGCAACGGTGATTGTATCGTGATCATATTCGAACCAGTCTCGATTAACAGACGTGAGATATGGTATCACAATAGTATCCGGCTGACGGTGGAAAAAATGGTTTTCTTTGAAAAGATCCCCAGAATCATATCCGTATGCACATAACCAGAATTTTCGTTTTTCGAACAAATACTGTAGAACAGATTTTACGACGTTACGAGCTTCCAAGTCGTCCGCTTCTTCAAAATCTAGTCGCGCGGCATTTTGCTGATTATGGTAGAAAGCGGGAACGTCCACGTTCAGTTCTTCCTGAAGTAAATGCACCAACTTTGTTATCATTTTATTGTAAACCATTTGACAATCTCGTATACCTTTCCCGCATTGCTGGAGTGCTTAGATAGAATCGTTGCCCCATAAGCAGCTAAATCTCCTATCAGTTGCGCTGATTTATTTCCTGTCAACTTGAATAGTTTATACGTCGAGTTCCCGTGTCGTGCAAAGTCCTTCGCTATGAGTTTTACCCGCATGCTCTCCACCATTCTGTAGATATGCTGTAGAGCCGTTATTTAGGAATCACTTCATAATATCACGGTACAGGAACGTCACGATCTGCGCGCGGGTGGCGGATTCGTCCGGGCCGAACGTGGTTTCGCTCGTGCCGTTGGTGATGCCGCGCTCCACCGCCCAGAGGACGGCGTCGGCATAATAGGCGCGGCTCGAAACGTCCGAGAACGGGTTTTCGCCGCCCGCTGCAGGGCACCGCTCGAAGCGCCAGAGGAAGGTCACGATATGCGCGCGGGTGCAGGTCTCATTCGGGCCGAACGTGGTCGCGCTCGTGCCCAACGTGATGCCGTTATCCACCGCCCAAAGCACGGCGTCATAATAGTAGCTACCGGCCGGAACATCGGTGAAGGGCATGACATCGCTCTTGGGCGCGGGGCTTCCGGCCTTTGCGCCAGAGGAAGGTCACGGCCTGCGCGCGCGTGCAGAGCTCGTCGGGAGAGAAGTGCGTGGCGTCCGTGCCGTTGGTGATGCCGTTGCTCTCCGCCCAGTCGACCGCCTCTTCATAATAGCTGCCCTCCGGAACATCGACGAAGGTGCGGAGCCTCACAAAGCTGACCGCGATGGTATGCGCCCGATCGACGTTTTCAAACGTATACGTCACCGCGCCGACGCTCACGCCGTCGACCGCCACGTCGGCGACGGCGTAGCGGCTGTCGGGCGTGAAGGTGAAGGCCTGACTTGCGCCCTCCCGGACGGCAATTTCACCGGCAGGGGAGATCAAGCCGCCGACTCCGGCAGAGGCCGTGATGGTGTGATAGACCTCTCCGGTTGCAGGGAGGTCTGCGTCTGCTTGTATGCGCAGATCGCGCAGAGTGCGCTCCTGCTCGCCGTTCTCATGCGGCGTCGGCGCTTGCGTGACTGTCCACTCGCCGAAGGTGTGCGCCTCCCTCGCGACGAGCACCTTGCCGCAGAGCGAGTAGCTTTGCTCGTGCTCGGTCTCGGTGGTCTTCCATTCCGGCGTGCAGCCGTCTGCGTGATGCTCCGGATCCGTCTTGCCGTAGGCGCCGCCGCAGGTCGCAGACGGCCTTTTCCGTGCAGGTCGCCGTGCCGCCGGAGCAGTCGCCGCCTTCTGGTGTGCGACGCGTCGCGCTTTGCAGACGCGGCTGTGCGTGCCGTCGCCGTCGGACGTCCACGCGCCCCAGTCATGGCCGAGCGGCTCGCGGATGCGAAGGTCGCCTCGTCGGCGGTGCCCGTTGGAGGTCAGTCCGCAGGCCGCACAGGACTTGTAATAGACGGCCTTTTCCGTGCAGGTCGCGCCGGATTTCAGATATTGCTCCTCAGCCTTCTCGGCCGTGAAGCGATGCGCCGCCGTCTCGCCGTAGGCGCCGCCGCAGGTCGTGCAGACGGCCTTTTCCGTGCAGGTCGCCGTGCCGCCGGAGCAGTCGCCGTCTTCGGTGTGCGACGCGTCGCGCTTGCAGACGCGGCTGTGCGTGCCGTCGCCGTTGGACGTCCACGCGCCCCAGTCATGGCCGAGCGGCTCGCCATTCTCGAAGGTACCCGTTCCCTGCGCGTGGCAGGTGGAGCAGGACTGATAGTACACCGCCGGGCTGGTGCAGGTCGCGGCACTCTTAGCCGGAACTCGTTCAATTGATTGACGAAATGCCAGCCGTCATACGAATGGAAACAGTACTCGCAGAGGGCTGGGGCAGGCAGTCGGC
>VOFG01000537.1_pt1 | contig 53769 bp, 75 predicted proteins | sample 5384171 | NCBI WGS metagenome assembly VOFG01 (sample SAMN12384726, study PRJNA508395) | human gut metagenome | isolation source: healthy gut F | host: Homo sapiens
GCGGCGGCTGGGCTTCCAGACGGTGGCCATGGCCCTGCGGGAGGACTCGCTGCCCGATGTCCATCGAGCCGGTGACGTTGATGAGCACGCCGTGCGCGCCGTTGATGGAGGTTTCCAGCAGGGGACTGGAGATGGCCATCTTGGCGGCCTCCTCGGCCTTGCCCTTGCCGGCGGCGCGGCCCACGCCCATGTGGGCCAGGCCCGCGTCCTTCATCACGGTGGTGACGTCGGCAAAGTCCAGGTTGATGAAGCCGGTATCGCGGATCAGGTCGGAGATGGACTGCACCGCCTGGCGCAGCACATCATCGGCGATTTCGAAGGCATTGGCGAAGGTGATCTTCTGGTCGGTGGCGTATTTCAGACGCTCGTTGGGGATGATGACCAGGGAGTCCACCCGCTTGCGCAGCTCCTCGATGCCCTTTTCCGCCTGCATCATCCGGCGGCGGCCCTCGAAGGAGAAGGGCTTGGTGACCACGCCCACGGTGAGAACGCCCAGCTCGCGGGCGATCTCCGCCACCACGGGGGCAGCGCCGGTGCCGGTGCCGCCGCCCATACCGGCGGTGATGAACACCATGTCGGTGCCCTCCAGGGACTTGGTCAGCTGGTTGCGGCTTTCCTCGGCGGCCTTCTGGCCCACCTCAGGATTGGAGCCGGCCCCCTTGCCGTGGGTCAGCTTCTCGCCGATCTGGATTTTATAGGTGGCGCTGGAGGCGTTCAGCACCTGCTTGTCCGTGTTGACGGCCACAAAGTCCACGCCCTTGGTGCCGGAGCGTACCATGCGGTTGACCACGTTGTTGCCGCCGCCGCCGACGCCGACGACCTTGATATTGACCACATTCTCGGGGCCGGTTTCCATTTCAAATGCCATGATGGTTCCTCCTGCCAGTATATATCGAAAGATAGCTGTATGCAATATAACGCGCTTTTTCTATTGTATAACGGTTTTGGTGAACCGTCAAGGGGCGGGGGGATGATTTCCCGGGAAAAGTTGCGGTTTAGCCGGGAATGAACCGGGCCTTGCCGTCCTTGTCCCACTGAATGGTGCCCTGATCGCTGCCGTCCAGCCGCTGGATCACCGCCGCCAGATAGTTCAGGCGATAGTCCAGATCGTCGTCGGATTTCAGGACCACATCAAACCGGTCCAGATAGCGCAGGGTGATGCGGCCGGTGTCCGTCAGGTCGATGGACTGGACATCCCCGGCCATGTCCTTGCCGCGCAGCAGCCGCCAAAGCTGCTGCAGCAGGTCCCACTTGTCCTGGTTTTCCGGGACGGCCAGCTGGCCCAGCTGGGGGGAGGTTAAGGTCAGGCCCGTGACCAGGGGGCAGGACTCCCCCTGGCCGGGCTGGAGCTTGTCAATGAGCTTACCGTTGCCGTTGAGCAGCCACAGGGCCCCATCCTGCTCCAGGGCCAGGGGATGGGTGCACTCGGTGATCTCGATGCGCAGGGCGTTGGGCAGCTGGCGGCGGATGCGGACGGACTCCACATAGGGCAGCTGGTCGGTGATGGCGGCGGCGGCCTGGTGCTTGTTCAGCAGGAACAGGTTCCCGCCCTGGCGGATGCCGCTGGCCTGGAGCACCTGCTGCTGGGAATAGCGGGAGGTGCCGGTGACGAAAATCTGGTCCGCCTTGAAAAACAGGGACAGGGCCGCCACAATGGCGCCGCATATCATCACGAAGGTAAGCAATCTATAAAGAAACGCAAAGTTGCCCTGCCGTTTCCGGCGGCTGCGTCTGTGTCTGCGGGGTTGGGTCATCGGAAGCGCCTCCCTCTGTGTTCTCTGTGTGTATGTGGGCCCCCAGAAGGGCCAGGTCCCCGGGCAGGTCGCTGTAGCCCCGGCGGATGTGGTGGAGGTGCTCCACCGTGGTGACGCCGTGGGCCTGAAGCCCGGCGATCACAAGAGCGGCTCCGCCCCGAAGGTCCATGGCCCGGACCCGGGCGGCCTGGAGCCGGTCGACGCCGCAGACCACCGCCACCCGGCCCTCCAGCCGGATGTCGGCCCCCATGCGCACCAGCTCCGGCACATGGTGATAGCGGCTCTCGAAAATGTTTTCCACGAATACGGTGGTTCCGCTGCTGCGCAGCAGCGCGGACATGACCACCGCCTGGGCGTCGGTAGGGAAGCCCGGATACGGTGCGGTGCGAATGGGGCTGACGGCCCGCAGGCGTCCGTCGGACACCAGGCGGATGCCGTCCTCCTGACAGGACAGGGTACACCCGGCCTGACGCAGGACGCCGGTGACGGTGGACAGGTGGCGGTAGTCGATGTCCCGGAGGAACACGTCTCCGCCGGTGGCGGCGGCTGCCGCCAGGTATGTAGCCGCCGCGATGCGGTCCCCTAAAATCCGGTGGCAGCAGCTGTGAAGGGGCTGCTCCGCGCCCTCCACTACCACGGTGGAGGTGCCTGCGCCGTGAACGCTGGCCCCCAGCTTCCGCAGGAAGGTCTGCAGGTCCACGATCTCCGGCTCCCGGGCGGCGTTGGAGATGGTGGTGACGCCGGAGGCTCCTACGGCGGCCAGCATGGCGTTTTCCGTGGCCCCCACGCTGGGGATGCTCAGAACGATCTCGGCCCCGGTGAGGCACGGGGCGGTGCAGTTCAGGCTGCCGCCCTCCTCCCGGATGCAGGCCCCCAGGGTCCGCAGGGCGGACAGATGCAGGTCGATGGGCCGGGCCCCAATGGCGCAGCCGCCGGGGTACGACAGCTCCGCCTGGCCGCACCGGGCCAGAATGGCTCCCAGAAACACCACGGACGAGCGCATGCGGCGCATGAGCCGGTCCGGAATGTCCCAGCGGGTCAGGGTGGAGGAATCCACCTCCAGGTCCGGGCCGTTCCAGCGAACGGCGCAGCCCAGGTGCCGCAGGATGTCGATGGATGTGTCCACGTCCTCCAGATGGGGACAGCGCTGCAAAACACAGACGTCCCCGCTGAGAATACACGCTGCCAGAATGGGCAGCACACTGTTTTTTTTTGCCCCCTGTACCGTCAGATCGCCGGACAGGCGGCGTCCCCCTTCTATCATCAGGCTCATATGCCCCCGCCTTTCATAGCTTTTTCCCGCTATCCTATGCAGGGGGTGGGGCAGGGGGTTACTTGCGGATGCTCATGACGGTGTCATAGAGACGCTTTGTGGCGTCCCGGATGCCCAGCTCCGCCATGCCGCGGCTCATATCCGCCTGGCGCTGGGGGTCACGGAGAATACCGGAGGCGGCCCGGTACAGAGCCTCGCCGGAGGCGTCCGCCTCCAGCAGCACCACGGCTCCGCCGTGCTGCTCCAGAATGCGGGCGTTCTTCTCCTGGTGGTTGTTGGTGACATAAGGGGAGGGGACCAGGATGGCCGGAGTGGCCAGAGCCGTGATCTCGCTGATGGTGGAGGCACCGGCCCGGCAGATCACCAGGTCCGCCGCCCGCATGACGGGAGCCATGTCATAGATGTACTCCCGCACATCCAGACCGGCCAGGTTCTCCAGGCCGTCCTGCCGCAGACGCTGGGTCATGGCGGGATAGCCGCTTTTGCCCACGCCGTGGATGTGGTGGAAGGGCATACCCTCCGCCGCCTCCAGGCGGAAGAAATCCTCCATGTGGGCGTTCATGTGGCTGGCCCCCAGGCTGCCCCAGAAGGACACGATCAGGGGACGGCCGTCGGTGAGGCCCAGCTTTTCCCGGGCCTGGGAACGGGTCAAGTCAAAGAAGTCGCCCCGCACCGGGGTGCCGGTGACGACGATCTTGTCGGGATGGCGATAGTGCCGGCGGCATTCCTCGAAGCCCACCATGATGCGGTCGGCGCTGCCCTCCAGCATTTTGGTGGTGAGACCGGGGACCATGTTGGACTCGTGGACTGCCGTGGGGATGCCCATACCGGCGGCGCACTTGACCACCGGATAGCTGGCATAGCCGCCGGTGCCCACCACCAGATCGGGGCGGAAGTCCCGGAGGATGGCCCGGGCCCGGCTGTGGGATTTGGTCAGCATGGACAGGGAGCGCAGGTTGTGGGCCAGGCCGCCGTGGCCCAGGGAGCGCTGGAAGCCTCCCATGGGGATGCCCCGGAAGGCGTAGCCGGCCTTTTCCACCAGGTCCCGCTCCATGCCGTCGGGGGTGCCCACAAACAGCACCTGCACCTGGGGATCCTGCTTCTGCATATAGCCTGCCAGGGCCAGGGCGGGGTTCACATGGCCCGCCGTGCCGCCGCAGGTAAAAATCACTTTCATGAGAGGGCCTCCTATCCGTTTTCCGGGGCAGGCATCTGCCGCGAGACGCTGAGTACAATGCCCATTTCCGCCAGCTGGCACAGCAGAGCCGTGCCGCCGTAGCTGAAGAAGGGCAGGGAAATGCCGGTGGCGGGCACCAGGCCCGTGACCACGGCGATGTTCAGAAAGGTCTGGAGCCCGGTGAGGGTCATGAAGCCCACCACCAGCAGGGCGCCGAACCGGTCCCGGGCGTGGAGGGCGATCCAGAAGCCCCGGAGGATCAGCAGGGCGAACACCAGCATGATGACGCAGGCTCCCACCAGGCCCAGCTCCTCGCAGATCACGGCGAAGATACAGTCGTTGTGCTCCTCGGGCAGGTACAGGAACTTCTGGCGGCCCTTGCCCAGGCCCACGCCCAGCAGGCCGCCGGAGCCGATGGCAATGAGGCACTGGGCGATCTGCCAGCCGTCGCCCCGATACCACTCGGCGTTGAAGGGATCCCGCCAGGTGTTGATGCGGTTTTCCCCGTAGTGCAGGATGCCCTTTTGCACCAGGATCACATACAGGGTGCCCACCAGGCCCACGCCGCCGATGCCCAGGGGGATCAGCCAGCCCTTGATGCCGCCCACGATCATCAGCACGATGCCCGTGCAGACGATGAGGATGGTGCCGGACAGGTGGGGCTCCCGCATCATCAGAAGGGCGATAACGCCCAGAATCAGCACATAGGGCCAGATGCCCTGGCTCCAGGTCTGCATTTTTTCGCGTTTTTTGGAAATGGTGGCGGAGAAATAGATGACCACGGCCATTTTGGCCAGCTCCGAGGGCTGGAACCGCAGAAAGGTGCCCCGGATGCCCAGCCAGCGGGTGGCGTTGTTTTCCGTGATGGCGATGGGGTTGCCGGGGACGATGACCAGCACCAGCAGCAGGATGGAGCCCCACAGCAGCAGACGGCCCACGCCCCGCAGGCGCTGATAGTTCATTTTGCTGAGGCCGAACATGGCGGCCAGGCCCAGCACGGCGAAAATGCCCTGGCGGACGAAGTAGTACGCGCCGTTGCCGTTGTTTTCATAGTAGGCGGAGGGGAAGCTGGCGGACAGCACCATGACCATGCCCATAGCCGTCAGCAGCAGGGTCAGCAGCAGAAACGGCAGGTCCACAGGGCCCCGGGCCGCTTCCCTGGACTGCTCCATGGCCTCCTGGCGCTGCTGGGTGCTCCAGGTGCCTACCAGGCGTTTTTTTACTCTTGGTGCGGGCCATGCGATTCCCTCCTTTCCGGCAGGTTTTGGGTTATGCGCCGAAGCGGTCCATGACACCCAGATAGGCCAGGACGCAGAAAACGGTGCTGACGGCGGCGAACACCGCCACCACCTTGGTTTCCTTCCAGCCGCACATCTCGAAGTGGTGGTGGAGGGGGGCCATTTTGAAGATACGCTTGCCGTGGGTCAGCTTGAAATAGGTCACCTGGATGATGTCGGACAGCGTCTCGCACAGATAGACGAAGCCCACCAGCAGCAGGATCAGGGGCATGTCATAGGCGAAGGCCAGGGCTGCCACCGCACCGCCCAGGAACAGGGAGCCGGTGTCGCCCATGAACACCTTGGCAGGGTAGTGGTTATAGAACAGGAAGCCCAGCAGACCACCCACCAGAGCACCGGCGAACACGCCCAGCTGGCCGAAGCCCTGCCACAGGCCGCCCAGCACCGCGAAGAACACGGCCACGGGCACCGTGACGCTGGAGGACAGACCGTCCACACCGTCGGTGATGTTCACGGCGTTGACGGTGCCGATGATGACGAAGGCGGCGAAGATCATATACACCACCCACGGCAACACCAGATGGGTGTTGAAGAAGGGGATATACAGGTTGGGACTCAGCATGCCCTCGTAGCGCATCAGGCACAGGAAGGCCACGGCAGCCGCCAGTTGCAGCAGGAACTTCTGGGGAGCGGTGAGGCCGGTGTTCTGGTGGTGCTTCACCTTCTGATAGTCGTCGATATAGCCGATGACGCCGAACACCAGGGCGAACACATAGACATACAGGTGGGTGAAGTTCCCCTCCAGCATGCCCTTCCAGCCTAGGATCAGAATGGCAATGCCGATGCCGATGATGAACATCAGGCCGCCCATGGTGGGAGTGCCCTGCTTGCCCTTGTGCCAGGTGGGGCCCACCTCTTTGATGCTCTGCCCGGCCTTCAGCCGGATCAGTGCGGGGATCAGCAGCTTGCCTGCTGCCAGGGTGATGACCAGGCTCACAACGCCTGCCAGAATGATTTCCATCATGTTCTCTCCTTCCCGTCCCGCAGGGGACGCGGGTCAGCTTCCGTTTATATATTCTGCAATGATCTGTCTTTCATCCATAGGCAGCCGGTGGCCGCCTGTCTCCTGGGTGGTCTCGTGGCCCTTGCCGCAGAGGATCACCGTGTCGCCGGGGCGGGCCAGGTCCAGAGCCCGGAAAATGGCCTCCCGGCGGTCCGGGATCACCAGATGGGGGCCGCTGAGCCCCGGGAGAATGTCCCGGATGATGGCCAGGGGGTCCTCGGTGCGGGGGTTATCGGAGGTGAGCACCGTCAGGTCGGCGTATTGCCCGGCGGCGGCCCCCATCAGGGGGCGCTTGCCCTTATCCCGGCAGCCGCCGCAGCCGAACACCGCGATGATGCGGCCCGGGGTCATAGGCCGGAGGGCCTCCAGGGCCTTGGCCAGGGCCTCCGGCGTGTGGGCAAAGTCGATGAAGATGCGGCAGCCCAGTCCCGGGGCCGGTACCGGCTCCATGCGGCCGGGAACGGCGGGCACCTTGGCCAGAGCACCGGCGGCGTCCGGCAGGGAAATGCCGGACAGGCGGGCCGTGGACAGCGCTGCCAGGGCGTTGTACACGGTGAAAAGTCCGGGGATGGACACGGACACGGGACAGGCGATTCCGCCCTCCCGGGCGGTGAACCGGACGCCGGTAGGGGAGAGGTCCATGTCCTCTGCCAGCAGGTGCCCTCCGTGAAGCCCGTAGTCATATACGGGACAGGCGCAGTCCCGGAGAATGCGCTCCGTCCAGGGATCGTCGCGGTTTACCGCGGCGGCGCGGCACTGGCGGAACAGGGCCGCCTTGGCGGCGGCGTAGTCCTCCATGGCGCCGTGAAAATCCAGGTGGTCCCGGCTGAGATTGGTGAAAGCGGCTATAGTATACGCCAAGCCGTGGACCCGGTCAAGTGCCAATGCGTGGGAGGAGACCTCCATCACGGCGTGGGTGCAGCCGGAATCGGCCATCTGCCGCAGCAGACCCTGCACCTCCCAGGACTCCGGGGTGGTGCGGCGGCTGGGCAGGACCGCGTTGCCTATGCGGCAGCCGTTGGTGCCCATCAGGCCGGTAGGGATGCCCAGGGTCTGAAGAAGCCCCGCCGTCAGCAAGGCCACGGAGGTTTTGCCATTGGTGCCGGTGATGCCGATGAGGTGCAGTTCCCGGTCCGGGTGGCGGAAGAAGTTGCCTGCCATAAGGGCCAGGGCCCTGCGGGGGTCCGGAACAAGGACATAGGGCAGCCCCTCCACCGGGTGGGCGGACACGGCGCATGCCGCGCCCCGCTGCCGGGCCTGGGCTGTGTAGTCATGGCCGTCGGCGTTGGCTCCGTGGATGGCCACGAACACCTGGCCGGGCCGTATCGTGTGTGAATCATAGCCTGCGCCGGTGACGTCCCGGGGCAGGTCCGCCGAGGCGTACCGGATGGGTACGCCGGTCAGCAGGTCCCACAGATTCACAAAAGGGCGCTCCTTTCCGCGTCAGTCTGTCATGTTGGCGTCGCCCAGCTGCACGGTGATCACCGTGCCGGCAGGCACCTGCTGCCCGGCCTCCAGGCTCTGGCTGAGGACCCGGATGTTGCCGGAGGTGGTCTGCGTGGCGCCGCTGAACCGCACCAGGAGCCCGGCGTTGGTGGCGGCCACGTTGGCCTCCGCCGCCGTCTTGCCCACCAGCTGGGGAACGGTGTACATGGTGTTGGGCTTTTCGGCCCCGGCGTAGAGGATGACGGTGGACTTGCCGGGGATCACCGCGCCGCCTGCGGGGGTCTGGTCCGTGACGGTGTCGCCGGCGCCCACCACCTTGCAGGTGAAGCCCCGGGATTCCATGCGGCTCTTGGCGTCCTCCACGGAGCTGCCGATGACATAGGGAACGGTGGTATCCGCGCCCAGCAGCTCCTCGGCGCTGTAGGTGGGCTCAATGCCCAGATAGGGCAGGATATCCGCCATGATCTTGCTGTTGACGGGGGCCACCATGCTGCCGCCGGACACGGAGGTACCGGCGCTGCGGCTGGGGGTGTCCATGGTCACCAGGATGATGACCTGGGGATCGTCCGCCGGGGCGAAGCTGACAAAGGAGACCACCAGGTCGCCGGTCTGGCCCTTGTCGGCGGTGCCGGTTTTGCCGCCCACGCGGTAGCCCTTCACCTGGCCGTTGCGGCCGGTGCCGTCGGACACCACGTATTCCAGGCATTCCCGGACGTGGGCGCTGGTTTCCTCGCTGACCACCTGGCGCACGGGGGTGGTGTCGTGCTGATAGGTGATGTTGCCGTCGCTGTCCACGATCTGCTCCACCAGATAGGGGGTGTGCAGATAGCCGCCGTTGACGCAGGCGGCCTGGGCCGCGATCAGGGCCAGAGGCGTGACGTTGAAGTTCTGGCCGAAGGCGTAGCAGGCCAGGTCCAGCTGGGTGAAGTTCTCGGGGCTGGCGAAAACGCCGGTGGCCTCGCCGTCCAGGTCCACGCCGGTGCCGTTCATCAGGCCGAAGTCGTTCATGTATTCATAGAACTTCTCGTTGCCCAATTGCAGGCCGAAGGTGATGAAGGCGGGGTTGCAGGAGTGGGCCGCCGCCTCCTTCAGAGTCTGGGTGCCGTGGGTGCCGGTGCAGTGGATGGTGGCGTCGGACACGTGGATGCCGCCGGTGCAGGTGTAGGTGGTGTTCATATTGATGAGCCCCTCCTCCATGGCGGCGGACATGGTGAGGATCTTGAAGGTGGAGCCGGGCTCGTAGGTATCGTTCAGGGCCTTGTTGCGCCACTGCTTGAGCAGCTGGTCGGAGGTGTCGGTGAGGTTCTTCTTGAACAGGTCGTTCTGAACGGTGAAGGCGTCGTTGACATCGTAGGTGGGATAGGACACCATGCCCAGGATGCCGCCGGTTTTCACGTCCATGACGATGCCGGTGGCGCCGTATTCCGCGCCGTATTTATCGGCCATTTCACCCACATATTTTTCCAGGTAATACTGGACGTTGGCGTCCAGGGTCAGGACCAGGTCCTGGCCGTTTTCGGCGGCGAAATACTGCTCATACTCATAGGGCAGGGGATTGCCCCGCTCGTCCTTGGCGGTGACCACCAGGCCGGTCTGGCCCTGGAGGTACTTGTCGTAACGGGATTCCAGGCCATACAGGCCGGTGTTGTCGGTGCCCACAAAGCCCAGAACGTGGGAGGCCAGGGAGCCGTAGGGGTACACCCGCTTGGCGTCGGCCACCATGTAAACGCCGTGGACATCGGTGTCGTTGATGAGCTGGCGGATCTGGTCCGCCACGTCCTCGTCCACCTTCTTTGGCCAGGACCTCATACTGGGAGTCCGTGCGGTCCATGCAGGAGCGGATGGTGTCCTGGGACACGCCCAGAATCCCGGAGAGACTGGCAGCCAGGGAATCATAGGTCCAGTGGACCTGGGATTCCTCGGACAGGGGCGTTTCCCCCTCCGCCAGGGAGGCATTCTTCTGACGGATCTCCGCCAGGCGCTCCTCCTCGGCGTCCAGCTGCTCCTTCAGGTCCTTGGGGGACAGGAACACCGTCTCCGTGGACACGGACACCGCCAGCTGGCTGCCGTTGCGGTCGTAGATGGTGCCGCGGAAGGCGGAGACCACCGTCTGGCGGGTCTGCTGGTCCAGGGCCCGGGTCTGCATCTCCTGGTGCCGGGTGATCTGGAGGTGGTACAGCTGGAAAAACAGGATCACGAACAGCAGGATGCCCATGACCAGCATCAGCCAGAAGGTGCGGCTGCGGACGGTGCGGGTGGCCTGCCGGGCATAAAATTCCGGTGAACGCTGCTTTTTTTCGCTGGGTTTTCTCTTTCTGGGTCTGAACATGGGCTGCTCCTTTCGCCGGAATACCAAGGCAAGGAGCAAGAAGTATTCCTTCTCACTCCTTGCGCGTCTTAACTATATGGCGGCGCTCAGCGGAAATATTCCACCACTGCGTCCACGCCGTTCTTTACCCAGTTCCAGGCCTGGGCCAGGGGTCCCGTGGACTCGGGACGACAGATCTCGGCCATGTCCGCCCCGCCCAGCTCGATGTACTCAATCTGGTCGGTGGTGGGCTTGGTCATGCCCGCGGCCTGGGCCGCCGCCTTGACGGAGGACTGGTCAAAGGCCTTTTCGTATGCCACGCCCAGGGCCACGTTGTCCTCCTGGGCCTGCTGCAGCTGGGCCTGCTTGACGGTGACGTCGTGGCTGGCCTGCATCAGGCGGATATAGCCCATCATCAGCACCACGACCATCATCAGCAGCACGGCCACACCGGCCAGCATAACCGGGGAGGCATGCTCCCGGGGACGGGCTGCCGGACGGCGGCGGGGCTCCTGCCGGGGACGCTCCCGGCGCTCCGGACGGCGCAGAGGCTCCTGGGGCTGTTCCTGGGGTTGGCGGACGGCATTGCCGTCGAACTCGCCCCAGTTCAGGGTATTCAGATCATAGGCAAGGCTGCCGAAAACCGGTTCGTTGTTCATCCTTCTCGTATTCTCCGCCATGGTCGGGCAGCTCCTTTCGTATGTTGAAACCGTTTCCGAAAACAGGAAAATTTACAGCTTTTCCGCCACACGCAGCTTGGCGCTGCGGGCGCGGGGGTTATAGGTCAGCTCTGCGGGGCCGCAGACGATGGGCTTGCGGTTCACCAGGCGCACCGTGGGCTTTTTGCCGCAGACACAGACCGGGAAATTGGGGGGACAGGTGCAGCCGGTGGCCAGCTCCTGCATGGTTTTTTTGACGATGCGGTCCTCCAGCGAGTGGAAGGTGATCACCGCCAGGCGTCCGCCGGGGGCCAGACGGCTGGCCGCGCCCCGCAGCATGGCGGTGAGCTCCTCCAGCTCGCCGTTGACGGCGATGCGCAGGGCCTGGAAGCTCCGCTTGGCCGGGTGCTGCTTTTCCCGCAGGGCCTGGGGCGGCATGGCGCTTTTGATCAGGTCCACCAGCTGGCCGGTGGTTTCGATGGGAGCTTCCTCCCGGGCGGCGACAATGCGCCGGGCAATGGCGGGGGCGTAGCGCTCCTCGCCGTATTCATACAGGATCCGCCGCAGCTCCTCATAGGACCATTCGTTGACCACGGTGCGGGCGGTAAGGCCGGCGGTGCGGTCCATGCGCATGTCCAGGGGGGCGTCGTGCATATAGGAGAAGCCCCGCTGGGCGTCGTCCAGCTGCGGGGAGGACACCCCCAGGTCAAAGAGCATGCCGTCCACCGCCGGAATCCCCAGCTCATCCAGCACCTCCGCCACCCGGCTGAAGTTGCTGTGGACCAGGGTGACACGATCGGCGTAGGGGGCCAGCCGCTGACGGGCGGCCTCCAGGGCGGTTTCGTCCCGGTCCAGGCCGATCAGGCGGCCACCGGCGATCAGGCGGCGGACGATCTCCCAGGAGTGGCCCGCCCGGCCCAGAGTGCCGTCCAGGTATATGCCGCCGGGGCGGATGGCCAGGCCCTCCATGCACTCGTCCAGCAGAACGGGGCGGTGGCCGAAGGCCACATCGGCGGCTTCATTTCTGTCAAATGCCATGGCTCACATCCCCATTTCTTCCATCGCCTTCTCCAGCTCACCGGAGCTGAAGGCCTCGTCCTCCATTTTTTGCCAAAGAGCGGCGTTCCAGATCTCGGCCCGGTCGAAGATGCCGATGATGACCACCTCTTTTTCCAGGTTGGCATACTGCCGCAGCTTGGCGGGCAGGAGAATGCGGCCCTGGGCATCGGGGGAACAGTCAGTCATATAGGCATACATCATCCGCAGGCGCTTGATCTCGGTGAAGCTCTTGCCCTTCAGACTTTCGTTGAACCGGGCCCAGCCCTCGTCGGAGTAGACGGACAGGCAGTGATCCTGGCCAATGGTGACGTGGAGGGTGCCGCCCAGCTCGTCCCGGAGCTTGGTGGGGATAAACAGACGGCCCTTGGCGTCAATGTTGTGCGCATATTGACCGTTCATGCCTGCTTCCCCTCCCCTCGGCGCTGTTTTGTGGGAAAACCGTGGGTCATCGCCACACAATCATGGGTTTTGCCACCATTTTGTCCCACATCGAAATCAAAAAAAAGACACCATCAGATATGTGTCTTTATTATATAACGCTATATAAAATTTTTCAAGGGGTATTTTAACCCGCTTTTTTCGCTCAAAATCCCGGAATTATGGGTTTTTCCAGGGATTTCCTGCACTTTTTCAAACGGCTGTTCTATTTTGCCGCCAAAACCCGCATCCCGGAGGCTGACAAGACACCAGCATGCGGGCTTTTGGCAGAATAACCAGTAAATTTCAGCGAAAAGCACAAAAATGAACAGGGAAATTTGTCACTCCTCGGAGGAGGGCTTGACGGGGGTCGGCCTTGAGCTTCTCCTGGCAGGCCTGCATCTGTTCGGCGGAGGCGCTGCGATAGCGGACGCGGGACTCCCGCACCTCGTCCAGGGCGGCCTGGATAGCTTCCTCCGTCCGGCGCAGGGCGTCCTCGGTGTAGGTGTTGGCCACCTGGTACAGCTGGCGGCTGCGGTCCTCGGCCTGGCGGATGATCTCGCTGCTGCGGCGCTGGGCCCGCTGGATGGTCTCGCTTTCGGAGACGATGGTCTTGGCGTCCTCCTGGGCCTTTTCCAGCATGCGCTTGGCCTCGGCCTGGGCCTGCTCCCGAAGGCGCTTGGCCTCATCCTGGGCCTGGTTCAGCATGCGGCGGACCTCGTGATTGGCCTTGTCCACATACTGCTCCTTGGACTTCATCAGCTCCTGAGCCTTGGTGAGCTCGCCGGGCAGCTTGTTGCGGATCTCGTCCAGCAGGTCCAGCGCCTCATCGCGGTTGATGACGCACTTTTCGGAGCTGAAGGTGGCGCCCTTGGCCTCGTCGATCATGCCGAACAGCATGTCCAGAAGCTTCTGCACATTTTTGTCTTCCATTTATGACCGTCCTTTCCACTGCTCGGCCAACGGGGCCGGCACATATTGTTCCATAGGCTGTCCGTAGCGGATCATTTCCCGGACCATGGTGCTGCTGAAATGCTGATAGGCGGGACTGGCCGGAAGGAAAACCGTCTCCAGCCCCGGGCAGATGCCCCGGTTGATGCTGGCCATCTGATATTCCTGGTCGAAATCCGTGGCGTTGCGCAGGCCCTTTACCAGGATGCTGGCCCCCTTTTCCCGGGCATAGGCGGCCAGCAGGCCGCTGTAGTGCTCCGCCGTCACGTTGGGCAGGTCCGCCACGGAGCGGCGGATCATGTCCACCCGCTCGTCGGCGGAGAACATGGGCTTTTTGTCGCAGTTGACCAGCACGCAGACATACACCTGGTCAAAGCACTGGGCCGCCCGACGGATGATATCCATATGCCCCAGGGTGATGGGGTCGAAGCTGCCGGGGTAGATCGCAATTTTCATGGGGTTATTCCTCGTTTCCCTGGCGGTGGTAGACAGTCAGCTTGATCCGGCCGTAGCGGTACTCCCGATAAAGGCGGTAAGGGGCCGCCAGGGGGGGCAAAACGGCGTCTGCCGGACTTTCCGCCATTATTATACCATGCTCGCGGCAAATGTCAAACCCTGCGATATCCTGCAGAGCCTGCTCCAGCAGGCCGGTGTCATAGGGGGGGTCCAGGAACACCAGGTCGAACTTCTCGCCGCTGCGCAGATAGGCCAGGGAGTCGCCGTTCCGGACCCGGGCCCGGTCCGAAAGTCCGCACAGCTCCAGGTTCTCCCGGATCAGCTTCAGGGCGGCGGCGCTTTTGTCCACAAAAACCACCTCCGACGCGCCTCGGCTCAGGGCCTCGATGCCCAGCTGGCCGGTGCCGCCGAACAGGTCCAGCACCCGGCGGCCCTCGATGTCGAATTGCAGGATGGAAAACAGGCTCTCCTTGACCTTGTCGGTGGTGGGACGGGTCTCCATCCCCTCCAGCTCCTTGAGCCGCCGGCCTCTTGCCGTTCCTGTGATGACTCGCATGGCGTTACACCTCCGGATCGAAGCACTCGAAGATGACGAGGTTCCCCTGGGCCTCCGCAGCTTCCATTTCTTCCTTCGCTCGGATGGTCCAGTTGACCTCCTGTACATGATATACTTTATGGCACAGCCGCAGGCACAGATTCTCCCGGTCGGAGAACCGATAGGCGATGAAATCCGGTTGGTGGCCACGTTGGTCAGCAGATTCCCCAGCAGCCACATGGTAGCCTTCCGTGTCCGCCGGACTCCCCGTGGCGCAGGAACTGCTCCGACAGCTGGCCCCGGATGATGAGAGGCCGATGTCTTTTTCAGCCACAGGATGCACCGGGGGTCGAAGGACTCGATGCAGTAATTCACCCGGAACCGGTCCAACATGGTGCAGGTGGCCTCTGCCAATGGGCGTGGTTGCCCCGCCCGCCTTCAGCTCGATGATGAGGGGCGTTTTCCCCTGAAACAGGGGCAGCACCTCCTCCAGAAGGGGGATCTGCTCCTGCGTCCCCTCCAGACGGTACTCTTCAGCTCCTCCGCCGTCAGGTCCTCCACCAGAACATCCGCCCCGGCGGTGCGCTTGAGACTGGCGTCGTGGATCACCGCCAAGCGGCCGTCCTTCATCAGATGGACGTCCAGCTCCAGCACCGTAGCCGTGTTCAATGGCCCGGCGGAAGGCCGCCATGGAGTTTTCCGGAATATGGGGCTTGTCGTGGTAGCCCCGGTGGGCGTAGCGGTACTGCCGCAGCAGGCTTCCAGCCGGGATGCCCCGGCGGCAGCGCAGCATCAGCCGAAACAGCTCCGCCAGAATGATCAGTACCAGCAGTACGATGACAACAGGCATTTGGCGTCAGTCCTCCATTTCATCCAGAGCTTCCAGCCCCGTTTGACCTCTGGCTTGCTGTCGCCGTGCCGGACGAACAGCATCGTCACAAAGGCCAGCGCCGTGAACACGGCGGCATAGGGGAACAGCACGTGCATTCCCATGCGGTCCATCAGCAGGCCGGAGAGCATGGGCGTGGCCACCTGCGCCGCCATGGAGGCGGTGTAGTAAAAGCCGGTGTATTTGCCCACGTCGCCGCCTTTGCTCATCTCCACCACCATGGGAAAGGAGTTGACGTTAATGGTGGCCCATGCGATGCCCGCCAGAGCAAACATGGCGTTCATGAGCATGGTGGGACTCTCGGCGCTCATGAAGGAGGCAGTGGTGAAGGCAGCGGTCAGCATGACAACACCCGCCAGAATGGTCTTTTTCCGGCCCACCTTGGAGGCGATGAAGCCCACCGGCAGATAGGAAATGATGGCTGCCGCCTGAGCGATGATCAGGGTCAGGTTATAGTCCTTGTGGAGGATATTGCTGGCGTAGACGGAATATTTGCTGGTCACGGCGTTGTAGCCGAAGAACCACAGCACGATGGACAGCAGAAGGAAGATCAGGGACTTCACCTCGTCCACTGACAGCTTCCGTTCGCCGGTGGCGGCCTCCTCCTTATCCTCCAGCCCCAGCTCCACCGACTGCTGCTGCATCTCGGCGGCCCACTCATTCTCCCGTACCGTCAGCATGAACACCACCAGCGCCGCCAGCATGATGGCGGCAATGACGGCGAAATAGCCGGTATAGCTCATCAGGGAGTTGCGGACGGCAGAGGTGGCGAACACCATGCCCAGCACCAGCACCAGAATACCGCCGGCGGAGCCCATGAGGTTGATGACGGCATTGGCCTTGGAACGCAGGGGCTTTAAGGTCACATCCGGCATCAGCGCCACCGCCGGGGAGCGGAACACCGACATGGATACCAGGATCACCAGCAGCAGAGCGATGAAGAACACCAGTGTCACCGGGCTTTTGGCGGTGGCGTCCCAAGCGCAGGCCTGCCGGGCCGGCATCACGTAGTTGGTGTAGTCGGGGTTGGTGACGGCGGCACCGTCCACGGTGATCTGGCTGCGGATCTGGGTGAACTCCTCCCTGGTGAACTGGCGGCTGAGCACGAACTTCTGGCCGCCGGGGGTCAGCAGCGTCTCATCCGCCTCCCGGTCGTAGATGGTCTCCAGCGCCGCCGGGTCGTCGATGGCGGCCACATCGGAGATGTGGTGCAGCTGGGCGTTATCCACGAAAGACAGGGCAATGAGCATCACGGCGGCAATGAGGGTACCCACCACGATGAAGGGCGTCCGGCGGCCCCACTTGCTGTGGTGCTTGTCGGAGATGGCGCCGAACAGCGGCAGAAGGAACAGCGCCAGCACGTTATCCAGCGCCATAATGGCGCCGGACCATGCCTGACTCATGCCGAACTTGTTGGTGAGGATCATGGGGATGGTATTGTCATACGCCTGCCAGAAGGCCTGGATCAGGAAGAAGGCAAAGCCCACCAGAATGATCCGCTTGTAGTTGAGTTTCATACAGTCTCCTCCAGTTCCCGGTACAGGGTACCGATGTCGGGATACACCCAGGTGGGGTGGATCTGATAGGCGGCGATATCCGCCTGCGTGCCTTCGCCAGACAGGACGAACACGGTGTCAATGCCTGCGTTGACGCCGCAGGCGATGTCGGTATAGAGCCGGTCCCCCAGCAGCACCGTCTGCTCCGTGGAAAAGCCCGTCCGCTCCATGGCCAGCCTCGCCATCTCCGGCTGGGGCTTGCCGATGAAGGTGGGCTCCCGCCCGGTGGCGGTGGTGAGCATCCGGCACACGCTGCCGCAGTCCGGCACGGAGCCGTACCATGTGAGGGCAGACCCAGTCCGGATTGGTGGCGATGAAGGGGACGCCCCGGTTCAGCAGGATGCAGGCGTCCTCCAGCTTCTGAAAGGTCAGCTCCGTGTCGAAGCCGCACAGCAGCACCTCCGCCTGCTCCCGGTCACGGGTCACGGGGATGCCCGCCTGCGCCAGCTGGTCCATAAAGGACGCCGTTCCCGCCACATAGCAGGTCTTTCCCGGCAGACTCACCCGCAGATAGCGGATAGTGGCGTCCACGGAGGTCAGATAATCCTCCCGGCAGGTGTCGATGCCCAGCCGGTGCATCTTTTCTATGTACCCCTCCACTCCACGGGAGGAGTTGTTGGTGAGGAACAGATACCGTCCCCTATGCGCCGGACGTATCGCAGAAACTCCGGCACGCCGTCGAAGAGCTGCTCATCCAGATAGATGGTGCCGTCCATATCCAGCAGGAACAGTCGCTTCTCCCGCAGCTGCGCCACGACCTTCTCTCCTCTCTCCGCAGAAATGCGTCTTTATACAAAAAACCATGCTAAGAATAGCACAAAGCCGCCCCGCTGACAAGTGGGACGGCCTTGTTTTTGGAAATTTTGCAACCCTCAGCTGTTATTCCGGTCAATGGGGCGGTGATGCAGCAGGGCCCACAGGTCCTTGCCGTTGAAGGGGATCAGGGGATAGAGGTACCCTTTTCCGATGAGGGGACGGGTACTGGCGATGAGGGCCAGAATCCCCAGAATACCGCCGATGTAACCCCACCAGTCAAACAGCCAGATGAGCAGCAGCAGCAGCATCCGGCACAGCTTTCACGGCGTAGCCCATCTCATAGCTGTGCTGGGCGTAGTTGGCCACGGCCACGAAGGCCATATACACCAGCACCTCCGGTACCAGCCACCGGGCCTGCACCGCAAAGTCCCCTAAGATCAGCGCACCCAGCATACTGAAGGAGTTGCTGAGCACATCCGGGGTGTTGAGGGAGGCCAGCTTCAGCACATCGATGATGAACTCCACCAGCAGCAGCTGCAGGATCAGCGGCACATAGTACTCGTCCTCGATCAGGAGAAAGTGCAGGCTCTGGCGAAGGGTATCCGGCGACTTCACCAGCAGATACCACAGCGGCGTCACGAATAGTGTAAGAAGCAGCACGATGACCCGGACGATCCGCAGATACGTCCCCACCAGCGGCGGGAAATAGTAGTCGTTGACCTCCTCCAGAAACCGGAACAGGCTGCACGGCAGCAGCATCACCGCCGGGGTGTTGTCGATCATCAGCAGGATATCCCCCTCCAGCACCGAGGCCGCCGCCACATCCGGGCCGCTCGGTGTAGCGGGTCTTGGGGAAGGGGTTCCACCATTGGGGCGGGGCGATGGCCTCCGCCACGCTCTCCTGGCTCATGGCGGTAGAGCCCACATCCATGGCCTCCAGCTTTTCCGCAGCTGATCCAGCAGCTTCCGGTCCACCCGGTTTTCCATGTAACACAGCACCACGTCCGTCCGGGAGCGGGTCCCCACCTGCAAAGACTCCAGCGTCAGCTGCGAGTCCCGGATGCGGCGGCGCAGCAGGGCAGCGTTCTTCATGACGCTCTCCCGAAGCCGTCGTGGCTGCCCCGCAGCACCTTGCTGGTATCCGGCTCCTCCACGGAGCGCAGGGGGAACTGCTTGGCATCCAGCACCACGCCGCCGGAAAAGCCGTCGATGATGAGCAGGGTCTTGCCGGCGAATACCGACGTCACCGCCTTCAGCCGATCCGTCTCCACTGCTGCGTCGCAGACGCTGACGTAGCGGTCGGCAAAGGCCTGCAATGTCCCCACGTCCTCCAGCGACGGAATGGACAGCCATGCAGAGATGGCCCGCTCCAGCACTGTGTCGTCGGCGTAGCCGTTGACCACCCATAGCCTGGCCCGGCGGCCGCCGATCCGCAGGGTCCGCCCGATCATGTCGAAGCTGCGCCCCACCCCCCAGCAGGCCGTCCAGCGCCGCCGCCCTTTCGTCAAATGCATCCTTCACCCGTTTCATGCCGTCTCCTCCGCCTTGCGTTTGGAGGTAGTATGGGAATTTCTGCCGGGGAATATGCAAAAGGAGAGCGCCCACCTCACGAGGTGAGCGTTCTCCTATCCGTCTTCATATAATGCTGTTACTCTTTAATAGCCTCCAACAGCAGGATAAGCAGTCCTATCAGTACAAATGCATACCCGACATGAATTATGAGGCCCGCTCCCAGTCCAAATGCGTAGGCAGCAGCTATAATGAGGCCCAAACCAAGCGCGCTTTTGTTTGTCATAGGGTTCTCCTTACTCCGCTAAGGTACATATTGGTGTACTCGGAGCATATCACATCTCGTCTATATTTGTCAATACGTTTATCTAATTATATATTTTTTTTCATTCTGATAAAATATCCATATGCATATCATTCTCATTTTGTATACATTTCTCAAAAATAGAAGTACGTCTCGTCCTCACCGGCGGGGTCCATACAGGCGGCCAGCATATGCCGGGAGGGATGATTCTCCCGGAAGCATTTGGCCGTCACCCGCCGCAGATCCCAGCCCTTCAGGCCCCACGCCAGAGCGGCGGCAAATGCCTCGGTGCCGTAGCCGTGACCGGCATAGGCGGCAGCGATGCGGCAGCCCAGCTCCGCCGTGCCGTGGCCGTCGAAGTGGGTGAACACCACCTCCCCGATGCACCGGCCCCGGAGCCGCACCGCAAGGCCCAGCTCCCGCCCGGCGGCGTAGTCCTCCTCCGACGCCTGCAAGGAACCACTCCTCCGGGGGATGGGGCTGCTCCTCCCCGGTAGTCGTAGCCCCACCAGCGGTTGCGCCGGGTATCCCGGCACAGGGCGGCGTAGTCTCCGCAGTCTGCCGGGGTCAGGGCATTCAGTGTCAGGCGTGGGGTGGTAAGGTGGGGCCGGGGCGGAAGGCGTTACCGGACACCGTCCGCCTCCAGATAGCCCGCCAGCACCTTCAGGGTGTTCCACACGCCGTCCACATGGCTGCGCTCATAGCCGTGGCTGGCGTAGACCCCGGCGCCGATGAGGCCGTGGCGCAGGTCATGGCCCGCCGACAGGGTAGCCTCCACATCGGAGCCGTAGTGGGGTACACGTCCACCGCATAGTCCGCCCCGGTGCGGCGGGCCGCATCGATAAGCTTGCCCACCACCTCGTAGCTGTACGGGCCGCCGGAGTCCTTGGCGCAGATGGATACCTGCCGCTCGGTGCATTGCAGCCCCTCGCCCACGCAGCCCATATCCACGCTGATGGCCTCCGTCACTCCCTGCGGGACGTTGGCGGCGCCGCCGTGGCCCACCTCCTCGTACACCGTCACATGGAGGTACACATGGCGCTGGGGGACTGTGCCGGTGTCCTTAAGGTACTTGGCCAGACCCAGCAGGATGCCCACCGACAGCTTGTCGTCCAGAAAGCGGCTCTTGATATAGCCAGAGGCAGTAAGACGGGTACGGGGCTCGAAGCACACCACGTCCCCCACCTCGACCCCCAGCGTGCGGGTCTCCTCGGCGGACTTCACGTCTTCGTCCAGCACCACCTCGCAGCTGTCAAAGGTGCGCTTGGTGTCGCCGTACTGGCCGTTGACGTGGATGGAGGCGTTGCACAGCTGGAAGGTTCCCTCCAGCACCCGCCCGCCACGGGTGTAGACCCGGACGTTCTCCGCCTCGCCGTTTTCCGCCCGCATCCCGCCCAAGGGTGTCAGGCGCAGGCGGCCACTATTCTTCACCTCCGCAACCATGCCGCCCAGCGTGTCGGCGTGAGCCTCCAGCAGCAGGCCCTCGCCCCGACCGCCCAGATCCACCAGCACGCCGCCCTTGACGGTGCGCCGGGCGGTATAGCCCAGCTCTTCAAAGGCCCGCTGCACCCAATCTGCCGCACGGGCCGTGAAGCCCGTGGGGCTATCGATGGCCAGCAGCTCCATGGCCTGCCGGGCGGCGTATTCTGCATAGGTACGTTCCATGATCCATTCCTCCGTATTAAATATATGTGGTATAGCGGTTTTTCCTCAGAAGCGGCGCAGGAACACGAAGGTCACGCCCATGTTCTCCCGCTCCAGATCCCGGTCCTGCCGCAGATGGGGATACTGCTGCAAGGCCCGGCGGGTGGTCTCATCGAAGATGGTAAACCGTTCCCCCGGCACCACAGCGGCGATGCGCCCCTTCTCCTGCTGGGCCAGCAGATACTTTCGGCTGGCGGTGCGGATGCGCCCGCCCTTACCGGAGGAGCCGTACCCGTGGATCAGCTTCAGCAGCGGCGTGTTCATATGGCGGGCCGCTTCCAACTCCGCCTCCAGCCGCCGCAGAGCTTCATCCGCCGTAGGCCGACCCAGCTCCAGATTTAGTTCCCGTGTGGTGGCTTTCATCAGCCTCCCCCTTTTCTCACAGTGTACCAGTCCCGGCGCAGATTTGCAACTGCATTGGCCCACAAAATACCGCAGCAGCGGCCCGGCATCCACCGCATCCTCCCGCAGGCGGGCGCCGCTCTGGCGCTCCGGGTGCCATTGCACGCCCAAAATGGGCAGCGTCTCATGGCAGAAACCCTCGATGGTGCCGTCGGCCGCCTGTTGCAAAGGCACAGTTCCTCCCCAGCACCCGCACCGCCTGATGGTGGTTGCTGTTTACCAGCGGGGCCGGCCCCAGCAGCTGCGAAAGCAGTCCTCTGGCCCGTGTGGGGTGGATCAGATCTCCCTGCACCTGCTGGTGTCCGGGGATGCGGGCGTGGAGCGTGCCGCCGAAAAAAGACGTTCAGTGCCTGCATCCCCGGCAGATGCCCAGAATGGGGCGGCGCTGTCGGCAAGGACCGGATAAGAAAGCTGTCCGTGGCCTCCAGCGTGACCCCGATGTCCCCCCGCCGCCGGGCAACAGCAGCCCGTCGCAGCCGCAGGCCCGGAACAGGTCCCGGCTCAGCACCGGCTCCGCTCCCGCCTCCGTCAGTGCCGCCAGATAGTTGCCGTACTGGCCGCTTGTCCCATAGAGATAGATCTTCGGTTTCATAACGATTCCCTCCTCCCTATCATCTCATGCGGCGGCAAAGAAAAATATGCGGCAATATCTGTTGCACGGTGGGAAAATTTGTGGTATGATAGATAAGTCGAAGCCTCCATACACAGCGGCATCGAAGTGGTCATAACAGGGCTGACTCGAAATGTTTGGCAACTTTGGTAGTTTCGTCCGCCGGAAATGCCCGTAATATAAGGCTTTTCGGGAGTTCAAGTTCTATAATTTAATATCGTTCTTGCGTGTTTTTCTTGCATTTTTCCAAATGCTCGATTAACATTAAAGATACATGGAGAGGTATCGAAGTGGTCATAACGGGGCTGACTCGAAATCAGTTTGCGAGCAATCGCACATGGGTTCGAATCCCTAACTCTCCGCCACAAAAAGCCTGTAAACAAGCCCGTTTACAGGCTTTTTAATTTTTGCCTAAAGGGCAAAGCCCGCACGATTTTCGGTTTTCAGGGGAGAAAATCAGCTGTTCTCCCCGGCACCGATCGAACTCCAGCGGCTGCTGAAGTCGCCGCCCTCCGGCAGGGCAAGCCCTGTCTCCATCGCCTGTGCCGAGGTGATCTTGGATTTGTAATCCAAGTGGGCGTAGATATTCGCCGTGGTGGTAAAGTCGCTATGTCCCAGCCACTCCTGAATGTGCTTGAGGGGGACGCCATTGGCCAGCAGCAAGCTGGCACAGCTGTGACGCAGATCGTGAAAGCGCATCCGGCGCAAACCGTGACTCTCCAGAAATTTCGGAAATGCGTTGGTCAGGTATTCCACCCGCATCCGCTCGCCCAACTCATCCACGAATACAAAGCCATCGTATTCATAGTTGTAGCAGTTGCCGCAGACCTGCTTGTTCAGCTCCTGTGCCTCTTTCACCTGCATAAAAAGTATTCCCGGAGGCTGCCGATGAGCGGCAGGGTGCGCAGACTGGACTTGGTCTTGGCGGATTTCTGCTCAAACTCCTGATACTTGCCGTCGATGATCGTTGAGGTCACGGTGCGCTTTACGGAAATGGTGCCCTGCTCAAAGTCGATGGCATCCCATTTCAAGCCCACCACCTCGCCACGGCGAAGTCCGTAAAAGGCGGCCGTCTGAATCAGCAGGGAGTACGGATGATCCTTGGACGCTTCCAGCAGCCTCTCCAGCTCCTCCTGCCGGTAATAGTCCGCAATGTACCGCTGCTTTTGGGGCGCTCCACCTTGTCGGCGGGGTTGAAGGGAATCAGGTCCATTTTTGACGGCGTATTTCAGTGCCTTGTGATGCGCCACACTGGCGATCTCCTGCAGCTGGAAGCGGTATTCCTGGCGGACCTCCGGGTATTTTTCCCGGTCTACCCGGCTAAGGAACATCTCCAGCGGGCGGACCCACAGGCCGCCATCCCCGTACAGCTTGCGGTAGATGACACAGGGCACGCCGCTTTTTCCGAATCGTGCGCCAGGCCCTCCACCAGGTAATAATCGCCTTTAAAGTGGCGGTAAACTCTGCCGATCTGCAATTCCTGCATGGTGTTGTCCTCCTTAATTTGTCAAGCATATTTTTGCGGATATTTGGAATACCGGGCGGGGTTGTATTGACTTTTCGATGTAAAAAGTGCTAAAATAGCAGGGGAGCAGCAAGCCGGCCGCGAGGCACGGCTTGTTCTATGGAAACGGAGAAAATGAAATGAAACATCAAAAAAGCACACGGAGCTTTGCCAGCCGGTGGGGCTTCATTCTGGCCTCGGTCGGCTCGGCGGTGGGGATGGCCAATGTATGGGGTTTCCCCAACAAACTGGGCAGCAATGGCGGCGGGGCATTCCTGCTGATCTACCTGCTGTTTGTCTTTATCTTCAGCTATGTCGGTCTTCCGGCGGAATTCGCCATGGGGCGGCGGGCGGCCACCGGCACCCTGGGGGCCTACCGCAATGCCTGGGCCACCCGCGGAGAAGCGGCCGGAAAGGTGGGCGGTGTGCTGGGCTGGCTGCCGCTGGCGGGCTCCCTGTGCATCGCTATCGGGTATGCCGTTATTGTTACCTATGTACTGAAAGCGCTGGTGGATTCCCTGACCGGCACCCTGATGACCGCCGATGCCGCCGCCTGGTTCGCTTCCTTTTCGGCGCAGCCCTATTCGGTGGTGCCTTATCACATCATCGTAGTGGTGGGCACCCTGCTTACGCTGTTCCTGGGGGCCCACAGCATAGAGAAGACCAACAAGATCATGATGCCGCTGTTTTTCCTCATCTTCCTGGTGCTGGCGGTACGGGTATTTTTCCTGCCCGGCGCCGCGGAGGGATATCAATTTATGTTTACCCCGCGGTGGGAAGCCCTGGCTGACCCCATGATCTGGATCTGGGCCATGGGGCAGGCGTTTTTCTCGCTTTCGGTCACCGGTAGCGGCATGATCGTCTACGGGGCTTATCTCTCTCCGCAGGAGGATGTGGTGGGAGTGGCGCAGCACACCGCCCTGTTTGATACCATCGCTGCGGTGGTGGCCGCGCTGGTTATTATCCCGGCCTGCTTTTCCTACGGGCTGGATGTAGGCGCGGGACCCAGCCTGCTGTTTGTCACGCTGCCCACCATTTTGCAGGATATTCCCCTAGGTCAGCTGTTTGCCGTTATCCTGTATATGGCCATGATCTTCGCCGGAGTCAGCTCGCTGCAAAACATGTTCGAGGCCGTGGCGGAATCGCTCCAGAACCGGTTCCCCCGGCTGAGCCGCACCGCTACCCTCATCATCCTGGCTGTACTGTGCCTTGGCTTCGGCATCGGCATGGAGACCATCAGCAAGTGGGGGCCCTGGATGGATCTGGTGTCGATTTATATCATTCCCATCGGCGCTACGCTGGGCGCGGTGTCCTGGTTCTACGTAATGAAGAAGGACGAACTGCTTTCGGCCATCAATACCGGCAGCGGGAAGACCCGCGGCCGCCTGTGGTATGGCATCGGTACCGGTACCTTTATGTTCCGCTGGCTGTTATCCTGTGCTGCGTTGCCCTGTTTATGAAGGTCGCGTTCTGATCCCATAAAATACTGCCTCCCGCCGGAGAGAGCACACCGGCATCGGCAATGCTCTGCATGAGCTGCGCCATTTCCTCGTCCTCCTTCACCTTAAAGGGGTGATTCCGAAAGGGCATAAGGTCAGCCAGCGGGATTGCCTCCACCTTTGGCTTTTTCGCATCGAGCCGTTCCTCCGTGCTCATAAAAAGCTCCTCATACCCGGTCAGCCCCAAATCAATCGATTGGTCGTTCTTCATCGATTCCTTCCTTTCATCGTACAATAGTCTTTTTCCTCTTGGGGCGTCCGCTGATTTCGCAGCACCTGCTTCTCCCGCGGGGAGAGGTAGGGGTCGTTTTCCACCCACGCATCCAATTCACACGCCAAGAAGGCTTTCAGCTTTGGGTTATCCTCAATCATGTTATAGGCGGTTTGCTTTTGCTTCCGAAGCCGAGAAAGCTCTGCGGTGCAGGCGGCGCAGGACTTTTTCAGTTCGACCCTCTCCGCAGGATCGGCGCAGCCTCGCTGCTTATTGCGGATTTTGCTGCGTGCAGCGGATATTGCATCCATCTCCTTGTCCATTCGTGCAAGAAACCTCTGCACATCCTCCGGCGTGTCCAAATGCTCCCGACACACCAGCGTTATCTCGGCGGTGAAGCGATCCGGTCTGCGGCAAGCCTCCCGGCACTCCGCCGACAGGGGCTGCCGATACTCCTTTTCGTACAGCGGCGCAACGCCCAGCACGATTGCCACACAGCGGAAGAAGCTCAAATACCCGGTGACGCGGGGCAAATGCAAATAAAAATCCCGCTGCCGGTAATATTCTTCCGTCGGCGGATTTTTCCTGGCATATTCCCGTGTGTAGGGCCTCATGAATTCAAAATAGCGCCGGGTCACACGGATGTCCCGCTGGTTCTCCAGCAGCCTGCCCTGCAGCGCCTCCTTGTCATATTCAGCTCCCAGCCGGAAGGTGCGCATACACTTTTTAGCGCTTAGAGAGCGGATGGTGGCGTACCTGCGGTAGGGATCGCACACGAACACATAGCCCTTCGTCCGCAGCACGGCACTCAGCTCCGTCCAGCTGCTCGATATCGTCAGCGCCTCGTCCAGCGCCCGCCGCATAAGATTGTAGCGGGTAGGCCCGCCGTTCTTTTCGGCAAAGTAGACCGACCGCGCCGTTTTATGCCGTTGGGGATTTTTTCACCACCGACAGGCCATGCTCCTTGCAGATACGGTCGGACATATCCCGCAGCTTGTAGTAGACCCCATATTTTGCCTCCAGCTTTTTTGCCCGTCCACATCTTCACCGGATTCACAACAAAGTGGTTGTGATAAGTGCCGGTGTTGAAGTGGATGGCAACAAGCACCTGCCGGTCGTTCCCCCAAAGCCGCCGCGCCGTCTCCACGCCGATGCGATGGCATTCCTCCGCCGTGACCTCACCGGTCTTGAAGGACTGGTAGGCGTGGTAGGCCACATTGCCGCCGGCTTTGCCGAAGCGCCTCTGCACGGCAGCCATCTCCCTTGCGGCAGACTCCGCCCTGCAGCCAATTCCGGTGGCGGCGTATTGCTGCTCCCCCTCATCCAGGGTTTTTCCTTTGTCGGCAGCATACAGAGCGGGTAAAACGGAAACCACACATCACAGCCGGTCTCGCAGCAGAGCTTGCGCATCACAGGCAGGTCGCCTTTGTCCGGGCCGATCACCATACCGCCGCCAAAGAAATAGAGAATCGCGCGCTCGGACGGCTTTCGGATGCTCTCGCACGATCAGGCAGGGAAAGCCGTTAACCGCGATCGTTTCATAATATGCCTTGCGGTCGGTGGGCGTAAAAACGCCACGATGCCGGTTCTGCTTTTCGATTTCCTTTCGCAGCGCATCCTCCGGCAAGGCGAACGCCTTTTTCGCGCCGGAGAGCTTATAAGCCGTGCGTAAGATAGATGCAAAGATACTCATGATTTAGCCCCCTCATTTCCACGCCGTAATGCAGAGCCAGCTTTTCCTTTTTGTGTATCTGCACATCGTGAAAGCCTGCCTGCTCTAGATACGTCTTCAGCTCGGCGTCCTTGTAGATGGTCATGCCGCCAATGAGCTTCGTCCACCTCTCGTCCTTGTCCGTATCGCCATTGCTCTCGTTGCAGATGAGAAATGTCCCGCCGGGCTTCAGCACCCGGTAAACCTCCCGGAAGCACTGCGGCAGATCGGGCCAGAAATAGACGGTTTCAAAGGCCGTTACCGCATCGAACCAGTTATCAGCAAACATCATATCCGCCACGCTGCCTTGCAGAACGGCGCAGCGGCCCTCCGCTATGGCGGCCTCGTTGACCCTTTTGGGATTTCTCCACGCTGACGGGGGAATAGTCAATGCCCTTGACAATACCCTCCGGGCATTTTTTCAGAAGTCTCTTGATGTTCGCCCCTCCGCCGCAGCCGCAGTCCAGCACCTTGGCGTCCGGCGCGGCATTCAGAAATTGTAGTCCCCACCGGGCAACGGCGCTGTGCCCAACGTTCATCATGGCGACCATGATTTTCCCGCCAAGCCCCACAGGCTTTCTGGTGTTCTCAAAAAATGACATCTTATCACACCTCCGATTTCACACATTCGGCATAAGTTAACGGAAATGACGCCTTTAGAACAGCGCTTTTCCGCACCGCCCAGCCGTCTTGCCGCAGGAAGCGCAGGTATTCCTCGCTCGTCCACCTGCTGTGGAGGGAAAGCCCGCCAGCTTCATGAAAAATGCCCTGACCTTGCCGGTAAACGAGTTCCCTGCGTGGGGAAAGGTCGGCGCAATCAACACGCCGTCATCCTTCAGAACCCGGCGGATCTCGGCAAGGGCTTTCTCCGGCTGCGGCACGATGTGCAGTGCGTTGGACACGATCACCACGTCGAAGGACTTGTCTGCATAGGGCAGGCAGAACATATCCTGCACGGAAAAGTGCAGCTTCGCCGAGCGGTTGTCCCGCTTGGCTTCCGCAATCATCTCCGCGGAAGCGTCCGTCGCCTCAATATGCGCCGCCGCATTCACGATGTCTTTGCGATTAGCCCCGTGCCGGTTGCCAGTTCCAGCACCGTTTTGGCTTTCACCACCGGCCGGATCAGCTTATACATCTCTTCGTATGCCGCCCGATCCTTTCGCATAAAGCGGTCGTACCGACCGGCATTTTTGTCCCAGAAATTCTTGTGTTCTCGCATCGCTATCACTCCTTTCAATGTTAGATTAACCTAACCGACGTGTGCATCCGGGCGGTTAGATGGCGCTAACCGTTGCGCCTTGGAAAAGCCGCATTTCTGCGGCCTTTCGGCTTATTCAAATAGCTCCCTGCAAGCGCCGTACACCAGTGCTTCCAGCACCTGCGGATATAATTCTCCGATCTGCTCCTTATGGGAAACTGTGAGGATCAGTCCCCGCACCGTCGCGGCAGCCAAAGAAGCGCCGCGCCTTGGCATCAAATCATATTTCTCCAAGAGCTGACGAATGTGCGTTTCGTCATCGTGGTAATGCACATTTTTGACATCCTCCGGCAGTCTCTGCAAAAGCAGCTTCGCATCGTTTTCAATGAAAACCATGTCGCCAGTATCAGACAGCCGCCAGCAGACGGCAAAAACCGCCTCTGCCGCGCGCTCCGAGGTTGGCAGGCCGCCATTTCTGCGCAACGCCTGGTCAGCCACCCCGTAAAGCTCGGAGTGGATACTTTCCAGAACTGCGAAGAAGGCCATCTCCTTGGTAATTGCAACCCCCTAACGGGTTTCTATCAAAATTAGAGTGCATTTGGAAACTTTTTTATTTCCTTCTCCATTTAAAACGAGCCCTTCGCGATGCCGACAGCCTTTGTCAGTTGATCCACTGAGGTTTTCTTCATCCCCAATGTGACGGCGCAGCGTCTTGTTTCCTTCAGCAGCGCCTTGTGAAGCTGTTCTGTTTACGCTGGCGAAGGGTTACTCCAGCGAGGATATCGCTACCAATTCTGCGGCCATGAAGTACCGCCAGAAGCTGGAGACCAAGCAGGAGAAGATGGCTAAGACCATCTCCAAAAAGGCTCTGGGCGGTGAGGCTCTGGACGTGGTCTGGAACCTGACTCTGGCGGCCAACATCATCTCCGCCAACGTGGAATACGGCCAGATCGAAAAGATCGAAAAAAGATCTCCGGCGTCGAGGCCGTGCTCATTGAGACCCGCTACGAGCCCTGCGTGGTGAAGGACAATGAGACCACCGATCCCAACATGGCTACCTCCGGCAGCATGATCGGCTCCCATGTGGCTTGGGCGGACGGTTATACCGGCGCCGGCTCCAAGGTGGCCATCATCGATACCGGTGCCGACACCGACCATCCTCTCTGGATCCCGATGCCTTCACCTATGCCGTGAAGGACAGCGGCGCCACGCTGATGACTGCTGCTGATCTGACGGATACCGTTCTGGAGCAGCTGAACGCCTCCAAGAAGATGCCCGGCGTCACCGCCGATCAGCTGTACGTCAACGCCAAGATCCCCTACGGCTTCAACTACGTGGATGACGATCTGGATATCACCCACGCCAACGACAAGCAAGGCGACCACGGCTCCCACGTCACCGGCATTGCCGCCGGCAACCGCTATATCAAGAACGAGGACGGCTCCCTTCTCCCCCGCTCTGGATACCGCCCTGACGCAGGGTGTGGCTCCGGATGCTCAGGTGTTCGTTATGAAGGTATTCGGCACCAACGGCGGCGCTCGTGACTCCGACTATATGGTCGCCATCGAGGACGCCATCCTGCTGGGCGCTGATTCCGTGAACCTGTCTCTGGGCAGCAGCAACCCCGGTACCTCCCGCAACTCCTATGCCGCTTATCAGGCCATCATGGAGAACATCACCAATAGCGGCACCGTGGTGTCCATCTCCGCCGGTAACTCCGGCAACTGGTTCGAGAACACTGCCAACGGCTATCCCTATGCCGAGAGCAACAGCTGGACCACCACCGGCTCCCCCGGCTCCTACACCAACTCTCTGGGCGTTGCCTCCGTAGATAACGTGGGCGGCACCGGTGATTACGTGGAAGTGGCCGGCAAGAAGCTCTTCTACACCGACACCACCAGCGCTCCCATCCAGCCTCTGACGACTCTGGCCGGTGAGCAGCAGTTCGTGTATGTGGACACCGCCGGTAATGCCGAGGATTTTGCCGCCGTAAAGGATATCCTCACCGGTAAGATCGCTATCTGCAACCGTGGCTCCATCGCCTTCACCGATAAGGGCAACAACGCCATCTCCAACGGTGCCATTGCCCTGATCGTGGCCAACAACGAGGCCGGCACCATCAGCATGGCTACCGACGGCTATAACTACACGGCCCCCTATGTCTCCATACTGCAGGCCGACGGCGAGTACATCAAGGCCAGCTCCGAGAAGCACACCACCGATTCCGGTCTTGTGTACTACACCGGCGCCATGACCGTGGGTGCTTCCGCCGCTGTCAACCACGCCTCCGCCGACTACTACACCATGAGCAGCTTCTCCAGCTGGGGCGTTCCCGGTTCTCTGGAGATGAAGCCCGAGATCACCGCCCCTGGCGGCAACATCTACTCCCTGAAGGACGGCGGTACCTATCAAAATATGTCCGGCACCTCCATGGCCGCTCCTCAGATCACCGGTATGGCCGCTCTGGTGGCTCAGTACATCCGTGAGAATGATCTCACCGAGCAGACCGGCCTCACCGCCCGTCAGCTGGCTCAGTCCCTGCTGATGTCCACCGCCGAGCCTATGGTGGAGGATTACGGTAAGGACGGCGACGGCTACTATCCCGTGCTGCGTCAGGGTGCCGGTCTGGCCAACGTGGCCAATGCCGTTACCTCCGGCACCTACATCCTGATGGATGGGGTGCCAACGCCGGCGCTGCCGACGGCAAGGTCAAGGTAGAGCTGGGCGACGGTCCCGCCCGCACCGGCAAGTACTCCTTCGGCTTCACCATCCACAATCTGGAGGACGAGGCTGCTTACTTCGACCTGAGCGCCGACTTCTTCACGCAGAGTCTGATGTCCTCCGATGGTGTGAACTTCGAGTACACCTGGACCGACCCCGTGGCCTCCAACGTCAAGTGGACCGTGGACGGCGAATACGCTGCTTTCCTGAACGATACACTGAAAGATTGTGACTTTAACGGCGACGGTAAGGTCGATGCCGATGACGGTCAGGCTCTGCTGGACTATGTCACCGGCGTGCGTGCCGACATCGAGCATAAGGACGCTGCTGACTTCGACAACGACAACGGCATCGACACCTACGATGCTTACCTGTTCTTCAAGGAATTGGGTACTGCTCCCGTGGTGATCCCCGCCGGCGGCAGCCTGCACGTCACCGCCTATGTGACTCTGCTGGGTCTGGATGCCTACGATAAGGCCAGCGACAACACCGGCACCTATGTGGAGGGCTATGTGTTCGCCAACGAGGCCGCCACCGCCGAGGGTGAGCAGGGCGACAGCCACTCCATCCCCGTGTTGGGCTACTACGGCAGCTGGACCGACTCCTCCATGTTCGATACCGGCAGCTATATCGCCTATGCCAACGGTCTGGAGAACCGTGCCCCTATATGTATGTTATAATGGTGACAATTCCGTAAACAATCAGGCCCTGACCGTCAAGGCCGTGGGCGAAACGAAAGGCTACTACTTCGGCGGCAACCCCTTCGGTCTGGACGAGTTCTATGATGCCGCCCGTGATGCCATCAATCCGGAGATCAACAGCTTCTACAAGATGACCTTCACCGCCATCCGCAACGCCGCCGCTTCCCGCCTGACCATCACCGACGGCAACGGCAAGGTTCTCTCCAGCAGCGATCTGGGAGAGGTCTCCTCCGCCTTCTACTCCAGCAGCGACGCCACTTGGATCAGCACCCGGTACACCCTGAACATGGGCGATACCCCCAACACAGCTGACGGCACCTACCTGAATGTGGACCTGACTCTGGCCCCTGAGTACTACGCCAGCTACGACAAGGACGGCAACGTCACCGTGGATTGGGATGCTCTGTCCGACGGCGCTACCATGCACTATGGCATGGTCGTGGATAAGATGGCTCCCACCGTCTCCAACGTGAATCTGGGTACCGACGCCGAGGGCAACAAGGTCCTGACCTTCACCGCCGGCGACGACCAGTATATGTCCGCCGTGGCCCTGCTGGACTACGACAAGGGCAGCGTCGTCAGCAAAGCGGCCGGTTCTCCCGAGGGCGCTGCCAAGGGTGCCAGCCAGAACTTCACCCTGTCTCTGGGCGATTCTACGGCTACCCATCTGCTGCTGCAGGTGTACGACTACGCCGAGAACTATGTCACCTACAAGCTGAACCTGAACCCCGATGAGCTGGCCGGTGATGTCACCGTGAAGCTCAACACCGAGGCCCTGACCCTCTTCAAGGGCAACGTCGCCAAGCTCACCGCCAGCGTGGAGCCCTTCGGCGTACAGCCCGACACCGTGACCTGGTCCTCCGACAACACCGACGTGGCCACCGTCAGCGACAATGGTCTCGTCACCGCTGTGGGCAAGGGTACTGCCAACATCACTGCCACCTCTGCGAAGGATCCTCCGTCAGCGCCACCTGCGTGGTCACAGTCAAGGCGGTGGAGGTCACCCTGAACGGCGCTCTGCATGATGCCAAGGGCAAGGCTGAACTCTTCACCTGGGATCTGGGCAACGATGCCACTTGGACCGCCGGTTCCGAGCTGGAAGCCGGTTCCGTGGGTGCCACTACGCTGGATGCTGACAACAACACCCTGCTGCTGTTGGATGGCGATAGCTACAATATGCACGAGGTGGATCTGGCCACCGGCAAGAACCTGCACACTTGGAACGGTATCGACGGCGGCAACGGTAATCTCCCCTGTTCGATATCGCTCACAGCTACCTGTACTCCGGTGAACAGAACGGCAGCAACATGGTTTGGATCTATGGCTACTATGTATCCACTCTGCAGCATCCCGATGAACTGGATGCCGGCGCTTACAGCTTCCAGCAGACACTGGCCACGCAGGACGCCAACTTCTTCACCGCCATTGCCAACATGGGCTATTATGATGTGAGAGTCGGCAGCACCCTTTGCCCCGCAGATGTGTTTGTCGCACTGGACGATGCCGGCAACATCTGGACGCTGGGATATGTCTACTACAACAATACGGTCGAGCTGTACACTCTGGACGATGTGGAAAAGACCACTCTGCCTGAGCTGAGCTATCCCGGCTTCGACCAGTACGATTCCTCCATGTCTCTCTGGTCTATGCCGAGGAGGAGAGCGGCGACGTGCTGTATCTGTCCTACTTCAACGGCGAGACCAACGACATCTATCGTCTGGCCTATTCCACCGACGACGACGGCACCCATTACTGGGATGCCAGCCTGCTGGGCGACGTGGGCAGCAAGGTGTGGCCTGCCACTCTGTACTCCGCTGTTCCCGCCGCCTCCGGCGAGGCCGGTAACAACGCTGTCACCGTGAAGAGCGCTCTGGGCGATGTGACTCTGGATGCCGCCTCCGCTATGGTGGAGACGCAGGCCAAGGCTCTGACTCCCGCCTCCGTCACCGGCAGCCTGAACACTGCCAACGACGCGGGTACCGGCGCCGTCAAGCCCGCCGATGCCGAGACCACGACCCCTGTTTCCTCCATCACTGTCTCCGAGGATGAAAAGACCGTCACCGTCACCGTGGTTCCCAAGAACGACGATGTCACCACCAACGGCCTCTTCACCGTGGACTATGACGCCAGCGTCCTGACTCTGGCCGACGTCACCTTCGCCTCTCAGTACTCCTCTCACAAGGATGCCGACGGCAAGGTCACGCTGGGCTATGTGGATGTGGACGGCCTGCAGGCCGGTACCGCTGCGGCGACCCTGACCTTCACCGTCAGTGATCCCACCGCCGTGGATCCCTCCACCGCCGTCACCGTCCACCAGACGGAGATCAACGATCAGACTGTGGACGTCACCGAGGATCTCACCGCTGACCTCCATCAGGACACCAAGGTCGTGAACGCCAAGCCCGCCACCTGCACCGAGGACGGCTACACCGGTGATACGGTCTGCGCCGTCTGCGGTAAGGTCCTGGCTAAGGGCGAGGTCATCAAGGCTCTGGGCCACGACTACAAGGATGGCACCTGCACTCGCTGCGGCGATAAGCAGCCCGGCGTCAACACCGGCGACAACAGCACCATGACCATGTGGACCATGTCCGCTGTGATGGCTCTGGCCGGCGCCGCCGTACTGGTCCTGCGCAGCCGCAAGGAGAAGTACGAGGGCTGACCCCTAAGTCTCCGCAGTATCATCTGCCATAAGATCAGCCCTCCGGCGAAAGCCGGAGGGCTGTCTTTCATGTATCCGCAGTACCATCGCCGGCAGGCGTGTTTGCCCTGATCCATCGATGGTACTCCACACACAAAGGCAGTGGGCAAAAGCCCGCTGCCTTTTCTCATTTTTTCAGTTCAAAGCTCCCGGCCCATCAAAACACCGCCACGATGCCGCTGACATCGTCGCCGGGCTTCAACCGGGGATAGCGGTTGCAGCGGCTGTCCGCCGCCTCCCGCTGCCGCAGCTGCCGATACAGCTCCTGCAAGCACGGCTCCTCCGCTCCCAGCAGAGCCTCCCTCTGGCCGGAAAAGCCGTCGGAGAACAGCACCACTCGGGAGAGTTCTTCCCTCCGGTACACCCGATGCGTGCCGTGCCGGGCCGCCTCCGGGGCGAAGCCTGCGATCCAGTAGCCTCCCGGCCGGTTCATCATCCGCCGGTGCCGCAGCAGCATCTCTCGCACCTCCGGCAGCTGCCGTGCCTCGATGACGTCGATACCTCGCTCCCGGTGCAGACGGCACATCTCCGCCACTACAGCGCCGTCCAGACGTCTCACCGCCTCCTGGGACACCAACTCCGGCCCACGCCCGTCCCGGAAGCGTACCCCGGCGGCGCAGTCCCCAGCACGAATACCTCCACCTGCTCCCCCGTCTCCCGGAGGATCGCCAGCGCCGCCGAGACGCCCTCTGTCTCCGGCGGAACACCGCATCGCCGCCGAAGGGTCTCAATGCCCGCCGCCACCATGTGGGGCAGATCCTCCCCCTCTGCACCGACCACGGCATCCGCCAACAGGCGGACATACTCCCGCACCTCCGGCACACGGGGATCCTTCACCAGCGGTGTGGAGCCGTCCACCACCATGGCGATGTCCTCTCCCAGCCGGATATAGTCCTGATTCTCCGCTGCGCCGGGGCAGCAGAGCTGCTGTGTGATGTTCATGCCTTCTCCTTCCGTTCCGCCAGCAGCGTCCGGACAATGCGCTCCAGATAGTCGCCGCCCGGCTCCGTGGCGTCCACATACTGCATCCCGCCCAAGCTCAGCTCCATGCCCGGCGTCAGCTCCACATCGTCCAAGTTCACCCGCAGGATGGGCTTGCCGCAGTGCAGAGCGTAGTTGATCTCATTGCGGACAAAGCCCGGCTGGATGGACTCGTGGGAGGCAAACAGCAGCACCTGCCACGAATCCCGTATCTTCTCTGCGATAAACTCCCGAAAATCGCTGCCGGCCTCGATGCCGTCGTCGTACCACAGCCGGATGCCCCGCTGCATCAGCTGCTCCACTATGGGGTACACCCGATCACTGTTGACGTGGGCATAGCTGACGAAGCAGTAAGGCTCTGCACCCTCATAGGCCTTCGGCCCCCGCCCCGGCACAAAGGTCTTGGGCTTAGGCAAGGACGGCACAGATCTGCGCAGCTTCTCCATCTCCCCTTGGAAGTACTCCCGCTGCTCCTGCAGCAGGATCACCGTCTCGCAGTGGCGATAGTCCAGCAGCCGCAGGGCGTAGTCCTTCCGGGCGGAGCTCTCCGTGGCAACGGCCTTGTTGATAAGGCTGTACGCCTCACCGTAACGCCCCCGCTGGGCCACCACACGGGCCTTGGTGCAGTAGAACTTGGCGTAGGCCGGGTCCAGCCGGATGGCATCCTCCACCGCTCGCTCCACGTCGTCGTAGTACTCTCTGCGCACCTGCTCCCGCATCTCTCCCCGGCTCTTTTCGCAGGTGTAGACGAACAGATGGGCAAACAGATGCAGATACCCGGCATTGTCCCGATGCTGCCGTGCGTCCTCACGGGCCAGCTCCAGCAGCTCCCGCGCATCGAAGAAGGTCTCCGCCTCCAGCTGGAACAGGATCAGCAGATGGTGATAGGAGGGGTGTCCCGCAAAGTGTGGATTCTCCTCGAACAGCGCCTGCAGCTGCTGATAGTCCTTCCGGTTGCGATAGATGATGGTCAGGGGCATAGAAGGCCCGGTAGGCCAGATCCTCCTCCCCCCTCCGCCACCAGCTGCCGCAGCTGCTGTACCAGCTGGGCGTCCATATGCCGGGTGCAGAAGGCGGACAGATCTGCCTCAAACTCCCGTGAGCATTCCTCCTCATGGGCCGTCAGTGCGCTTATCAGCTCCTGCATGGCGCTCCCCCTCTCGCAGTGATCCTTCTCCCCGGATTCTACCATATTCGTCTCCGATTAGCAACCACGCAAAAGCACCGACGGCCCCACAGAGCGCCGGTGCTCTCTGTCATTTTACCCCGCCAAACAGGTCCCACGGATACGCCTGCGGCGGCGGACACGTCACATCCACCGGCTTCCCGGTGGCAGGATGCCGGAAGCCCAGATGATATGACCACAGCGCCGCCGTGCAGCCGGGAGCCTTGCTGCCGTAACGGATATCCCCAGCAGCGGCAGCCCACGGAGGCGAACTGCACCCGGATCTGATGGGTGTGCCCCGTATAGAGCTGCACCCGCACCAGCGACAGCGCCTCCGTGCGCCCCACCTCCTCATAGGAGAGCCGGGCCTCCCGGACGCCCTTACGCATCCGCTTCACCACATAGCTCTTGTTGTGGGAGGCGTCCCGGAACAGCAGATCCGTCAGCGTGGCGGTGGCTCCTGGGGATGCCCCCGCAGCACCGCCAGATACTCCTTGGTGATCTCATGAGCGGCTATGGCCGCCGTCAGCCTGCCCGTGACCTCCCGTCGCCGGGACAGCACCATCACTCCTCCCACGATCTTGTCCAGCCGATGCACCGTGGCGATATAGTCGGGCTTTCCCGCCTGCCGGTAGTGCTCCGCCAGCATCCGTGGCAGGGACCGTCCGTTCTCGCTGTCCTCCGACAGCACCCCCACCGGCTTCACGCACACCACCAGATAGGGATCCTAGAGGATCCGTAGCTCGTCCGCCATACCATACACCTCCGCTTATAAAAGCGGGTCTGCCCTAAGGGCAGACCCGCCCGTCTATCATTTTTCAGCGCCCTCTTCTGCCGCCCCGGTAGGAGCTGCTCCGATACCGTCTGCCGCTGCGGCTGCCGTAGCGCCGGTTGCGGCGGAACACCTTCGCCCAAAGCACCAGCAGGATCACCAGCAGCACCAGTACCACCAGCGCCACCTTCACAATGGTGCGGGAGAGGAACTCCTCCACCGCCGCCTTGGCCACCAAAAACCGGGAGGCGCTGACGTCCGCCTGCGCCAGCAGCGGCACCGTGACGCACACCTGCCCGTTGTAGGAGATGGTCAGGGTCCCCATCTCCTGCCCCCGGGTGATGGGAGCATCCGCCACCTCATTTTTCAGCGTCACCGTCTGCTCCAGCTGATCCTTCGTCACGTCGGAGGGCAGGAACGCCTCGGCGTTCTCCGCCGGATAGATCATCACGCAGTCCGTCTCCTTGGACAGGGCCACCGGCTGGCGGAATATGTCCTCCGTGGAGACCACCAGCTGCTTGCTGAAGTTGTTGTAGCCGTAGTCATAGAGCCGTGCGCTCTCGGAAAAGCTCTCGATATGAGTCCCCTCGCCCTCGGCGCCCAGCACCACCGCCACCAGCCGCTTGCCGTCCCGCAGGCAGCTGGACACCAGACAGTACCCCGCCTCCGGCGTGGAGCCGGTCTTGCCGCAGTCCACCCCGTCATAGAGATAATCCAGAATACGCCAGTTGGAGAGCAGCGAGTTGGTGGTGTGCAGCTCCCGTGCCTCGGACTTGTTGGTGGCCGGCACCTCATAGGCCACGGAGCCGGTGATGGTCATGAAGGTCTCATGCTTCATGGCCTCCCGGAAGAACAGATAGATATCGTAGGCGGTGGTATAGTGGTTCACATCGTGCAGGCCGTTGGTGTTGGCAAAGTGGGTGCCGGTGCAGCCCAGCTCCTGCGCCCGCTGGTTCATCAGCTCCACAAAGGCCTCACGGGAGCCGGATACCGTCTCCGCCAGAATGTCCGCCGCCTCGTTGGCGGACACCAGCAGCAGGCAGTACAGCAGCTGTTCCACCGTCAGCACCTCGCCCTCCTCGATGCCGGCGGAGCTGCCCTCCGGGTCCTGATCGTTCACCACCGCCGATGCGGTGATGGGCTGGTCCAGAGACAGCTTCCCGGCGTCCACGGTCTCCAGCGTCAGCAGGGCCGTCATCACCTTGGTGATGCTGGCGGGGTATTCCCTCTCCTGCTCATTCTGCCCAAAGATGATCCGCCCCTCATCGGCGTCCACCAGCACGGCCGCCTTGGCCTTGATCTCCAGCGCAGGCATGGCGTAGGCCTGCGGGGTCAGCATCAGACTGACCATCAGCACGGTCAGCAAAAAAAACAGATAGAATACGGCGAATTTTCATAGTAATTTTTCTCCATCTATGCTATAATGAGCCTATCTACCATCCGTAAGCAGGAGCCGGCCCTCATGCTCTCCGCCGGTATCAGCGGCCGTCAGCGGGCAGCCCCCTCCCGGCCGCAGGGTCGCTTTCCTCTTATTATAACAAAAATCGACCGGGAGTCAACTGCGGAAAAATGGGAAAGATCACAAAAACAGAAAAATATCTGCTGCTTCTGACGGCCATCTTCCTACTTTGTCTGGCGCTGCTGTATTTCACCGACCACCGCAGCGCCGGCGGCGGGGACTACACTGTCACGCCCCAGTATACAGCGCAGGAGCCGGAGGCTCCGATCCTCCCGCCGTCCCCGGCAAGGTGAACATCAACACCGCCGACGCCGCCCAACTGGAAGCGCTGGACGGCATCGGGCCCACACTGGCCCAGCGCATCGTGGCCTATCGGGAGGAGCACGGCCCCTTTGCCGATATCGAGTCCATCATGGATGTCAACGGCATCGGTGAGGGCATTTTTGAAACCATCCGGCAGCAGATCACCGTGGAGGACGATACATGAAAATACTGGTAGTAGACGACGAGAAGCTGCTGGTGAAGGGCATGAAGTTCAATCTGGAGAACGAGGGGTATGAGGTGATGACCGCCTATGACGGCGCGGCCGCCGTGGAGCTGGCCCGTCAGGAGACGCTGGACCTCATCATTCTGGACGTGATGATGCCCGGCCTCTCCGGCAGCGAGGCCTGCATGAAGATACGGGAATTTTCCGACGTTCCCATCATCATGCTCACCGCCCGCAGCGAGGACGCCGACAAGATCATGGGCTTTGCCTGCGGGGCCGACGACTATGTCACCAAGCCCTTCAACATTCTGGAGCTGAAGGCCCGCATCCGGGCGCTGCTGCGGCGCTCCTCCGGCCAGAGCCGTCCGGCAGCCCAGCCGGATCCGGAGCTGCTGACGGTGGGTGACCTGACGCTGGACACCCGCCAGCGGGTGGCCATCCGGGACGGCAAGGCCATCGACCTCACCGCCAAGGAGTACGATCTGGTGGAGCTGCTGATGAAGAATCCCCGGCGGGTATACAGCCGGGAGAGCCTGATGGATCTGGTGTGGGGCTATTCCTACGCCGGGGACTACCGGACGGTGGATGTACACATCCGCCGCCTGCGGGAGAAGCTGGAGCGTGTGCCGGCAGAGCCCGCCTATATCATCACCAAGTGGGGAGTGGGTTACTATTTTGCCGGGGAAGATCAGCCTACAATTTAAGTTCGGCCTGAGCTATATTCTGGTAATTCTGGCGGTGCTGCTGCTGCTGAATACCTACCCCCTTCTGGTGTCCCAGAATCTGGTATTCCGCACCAAGCAAACCGCCATGGTCGGCAGCGTCAAGATCGCCGAGGCGGCCCTGTCAGGTCTGGCCGACCTGACGGAGGACAACGTGGCCCAGGCTATGTCCGCCGTGGAGGAGACCGGCGTCTCCCGTGTGCTGGTCACGGACACCGCCGGGCGCATCCTCTATGACACCCGTGAGGGGACAACGCCCGTGGACTCTACGCCTTTTATACGGAGATCGCACAGGCCCTGCGGGGCAACGACACCTTTACTGCCGCTACGACGGCGAGGCATTCCTGAGCCGGGGCGCCTCCCCGGTGGTGTACCACAACCAGATCGTGGGAGCGGTGTACGCCTACGAGTACGACACCGTACAGGCGGAGCTGCTGCGGAGCTTCCAGACCAATATCATGCGCATCTCTCTTCTGGTGGCCCTGTTCGTCCTGTTCCTCAGCGCTCTGCTCTCCCGGATGTTCACCCGCCGCATCAGCGACCTGCTGCAGGCCATCCGTCAGGTGCGGAGGGTGCTTACAGTCACCGGGCCAAGGTGACTGGCTCCGACGAGATCGCCCAGCTGGCAGCGGAGTTCAACAGCCTCACCGACCGTCTCCAGCGCACGGAGAGCGCCCGCCGCCAGTTTGTCTCCGACGCCAGCCACGAGCTGAAAACGCCGCTGGCGGGCATACGCCTGCTGACGGACTCCATTCTTCAGACCGACGACATGAACGTCGAGACCACGCGGGAATTTGTGGCGGATATCGGTGAGGAGGCCCAGCGGCTGACCCGCATCACCGAGGACCTGCTGCGCCTGACCCGGCTGGACAGCGGAGCCGCCGCCGAGCCTGCGCCGGTGGCGGTGGCCCCGGTGCTGCGCCGGGTGGTACGGATGCTGGCGGTGGTGGCACGGGAGCAGGAAACCACTCTCTCCTACGAGGCGGACGAGTCCGCCGTGGTGCTGGCCACCGAGGACGATCTGCACCAAATTCTATATAACCTTATGGAAAACGGCATCAAATATTCCGGCCACATGGGCTTTGTCCACACCGCTCTGACGGTGGAGGGCGGAGACGTGGTGATCCGGGTGGAGGACAACGGCGTCGGGATCTCCGACGAGGATATGCCCCACATTTTCGAGCGCTTTTACCGGGTGGACAAGGCCCGCTCCCGTGAGGTGGGCGGCACCGGTCTGGGCCTGAGCATCGTCAGCGATACGGTGTGCCGCCGGGGCGGCACGGTGTCCGTGGCCCACCGCCCCGCAGGACAGGGTACCCTCTTCACCGTCCGTCTGCCCCAGGTCACAGAGGAAGGAGGGAGCACATGAAGCGGCTTCTCGCAGCTCTGCTGACATTTTTGCGCTGCTGGCCCTCACCGGCTGCGGCGGCTCCTCCTCTGACGGTCCTCACCTACTGCTGTATTATCCCGCCCCCTCCGGCGGCTCCCCGGCGGCGATGCCATCGTCAGCCGCAGTGTCGATTGGGCCGCCAACAGCACTCTCCCCGCCGAGCAGCAGGTGCGCCGGGTGGTATCCCTTCTGCTGGAGGACAGCGCCGACGGCAGTCTGGAAAGTCCCATCCCTGCCAGCACCCGGCTATTGGCTTGTCAGGTCTCCGCCGGCGCTGCGTGGGTGGATTTCTCCAGCGCCTACGGCCAGCTGTCCGGCATGGAGCTCACCATTGCCGACTACTGCGTAACCCTGTCCCTGTCCCAGATCGTGGGCATCTACTCCGTCCGCATCACCGTCAACGGTACGGAGCTTATCTACCGGGACAGCAACATCTTTCTGGCCGGGGACGTGCTGATGACCAGTCAGGATGACGTGGTGCAGAACCTCTCCCTGCGGCTCTACTTCCCGGATCGGGAGACTGGAGAGCTGACGGCGGAGGAGCGCCTGCTGACGGTCTACGAGGGCGAAAGTCAGGCGGAGGTGATCCTGTCGGCCCTGAAGGCCGGGCCGGAGAGTGAGAGCCTGTCTCCCCTGCTGCCCACCGGCTTTGCGGTGCTGACGGTACGCACCGAGGGCGGCATCTGCTACCTGAACCTCCCCAAGGGGGATCAGTACCTGATGCCGGAGGACGAGACGGAGCAGCAGCGCATGGTGCAGGGCTTGGTGAATTCCCTGTGCTCTGCCCGTGGTGTCCGGCAGATACAGCTTCTGCTGGACGGCGAGGTAGCCTCCTCCTTGGGCAGTGTGGAGATCAGCCAGCCCTTCTCCCCATCCGATAAATCCTTCACCCGGAATCTCACATTTTCAACCGTAAGGAGAACATCATGTCTGCTGCTAACGGCACACAGCGGGATATTGGCCTGGATCTGACCAGGATCCTGGCCTTTCTGGCCGTCCCGTCTGTCCATTTCTTTCTGAATTCCACCTACTATGACACGGCCATCGTCGGCCCCCGCATGGCGCTGATGACCGTCATGCGTACCGCCTTTATGGTCTGCGTTCCCCTGTATATGCTGCTCTCCGGCTACCTCTCTGCGGGAAAGCACATCCTCTGACCCGCCCCGGTCTGCTGGGGTATTACAAAAAGCTTCTCCCCATTTTCCTCACCTACGCCCTCTCCACCGGGGTCATCCTGCTGTATCGGGCGCTATGGCTGGGAGAGGAGCAGACCATCCGCAGCGCCGTGAAGAATCTGCTGAGCTTCCAGCAGTATTCGTGGTACATGAATATGTACTTCGGGCTGCTGCTTCTGACGCCGTTTCTCAACGCCCTGTGGCAGAGTCTCGCCACCCCCGCCGCCCGGCGGGCCCCTGCTGGCGGTGCTGCTGGTACTGACCGTGCTGCCCGGTATGGTCAATATCTACAATCTGCATAGTGCCGAGACCCTGCTGCATCCGTGGCTCAGCACCTCCTATGACCAGCTGGTGCCGGACTGGTGGCAGCGGCTCTATCCCATCACCTATTACTTTTTAGGAGGCTATCTCCGGGCCCATGTGGACATCAAGCGCCTGCGGACCGGGCGGCTGGCGGCCCTTCTGCTGCTGGCAGTGCTGTGCTTCGGCGGCTACAACGTCTGGCGCAATCAGGGCATCCCCTTCGTCTGGGGCAGCTGGTGCGACTGGGGGAGCCTGCAAAACGTGGTGGACACGGTGCTGGTATTTCTTCTGCTGAACTCCATCCGATATTCCACCCCCTACTTCCATTGCACGCTTTACCGGCTATCTCTCCAAGCTGACCCTCGGTGCCTATCTGGTGTCGTGGATACCGGACAACTACCTGTACACCATGCTGAAATCTGCCGTCCCTCGGTGACGGATCAGCTGAACTACTTCCCCCTGACGGTGGGCGGCACCATCCTCATCTCCCTGCTGCTGGCCGCCGTGGTGGAGTGCTGCGTCTCGCTGCTGATGCGTCTCGCTGCTGATGCGTCTGCTCCGCCGCGCCGCCAAGGCGGGAACCGCCGGCACAGCTCAGGCATAGGATGATGCGGGGGCAGCGCCGGTCAGGGATTTTCCCCGGCGGCGTATAAATCCGGCGGCTGCGTGGGAGAATGAAGTTGACCCGCTGCGGCGGGTACTTCTTCCGGCGGAGTGTGGACTTTGTGGATACCAATGTCAGACGTGGAGAGATCTACTATGCCGATCTCAGCCCTGTGGTGGGCAGTGAGCAAGGCGGCGTGCGTCCGGTGCTCATCGTGCAGAACGACACCGGCAACCGCCACAGCCCCACCGTCATCGCAGCGGCCATCACCTCCCAGACGGGGAAGGCCAAGCTGCCCACCCATATCGAGGTGGCGGCCCAGTGCTGCGGCCTGCCCAAGGATTCGGTGATCCTGTTGGAGCAGATCCGTACGCTGGATAAGCGGCGGCTGCGGGGCGGATGGGTAAGGTGGACGGAACGGTGATGCAGCGGGTAGACGCCGCCATTGCCGTGAGCTTCGGACTGTCCAACAGCCGTCTGGTATGACGCTACATACCGGACGGGCATAAAGGGAGGGCCAGTGCATAGAATGCGCTGGCCCTCCTTTTTATTTGTTGTGGGGGAGATTCGCTTTCGCCCGCCGGAAAATACCTCTCATCCTGTCATTCCGAAACCAGTCGCAAACTGGTCGTGGGAATCCGCATTTCTTAGCGGTAGACGCACAGGTCCCGTCATCAGAGTGGGAGCGGCAGCGGGTCTGTTGCTGCGTCAATTCCCCTTACGTCCCCTATCGAATGAAACTCTTGAAGGTAAAGGAAGTCCAGAAACCATCGGTGTCTGGCGGCTCTTTGCCCACTTTTTCCAGCTGCTGGGAAAAGTGGGCCGCCGGAGGCACGTTCCTGTCGAAGTTACCCACCGGAGAGAAAATCCACAAAGAGGGAACGGATTCCCACGATCAGTCTGCGCTCCGGCTCGGAATGACAGGGCTATATTTATGGTGATAGCCTTCAGCAGCCCATGATGCTTTTCGCTTTTATTGTCTCCGACGGGTGCCTTTCTTTCAGTAGCGAAAGAAAGGCACGAAAGAACGCCACTTGAAACCTAAGGTTTCAAGACTTCCTCTTTGTGGGCAAGAGTTCCTGACTAAATCCTACCGAAGCAGGGGATTGGTCTGCTTCTACTCACGCTGCCGCTACCCGGTCGGTTGAACAAGCTTGCTGCTCTACCGTGGCAATCCGCTCCCCTACGGTAGAATGGGAAACCTCTTCACCCCCAATAAAGCGGCAGCGGGTCTGTTGCTGCGTCAATTCCCTGTTCCGACGGAACTTAGGCCACAGCTCTTGCACGCCGGGAAGGAAGTGCAGAAACTTTGGTTTCTGCTGGCTCTTTTGCCTACTTTTCCAGCTATTGGGAAAAGTAGGCCGCCGGAGGCACGTTCCTATGCAAAATGCTCCACTGAAAGGAGGTCACCATGGAAAATCGAACCGTCCTGCGCTGGGGCGCACAGGAGGTAGGCCGCCTGACGGCGGCGCCGGAGGAGCAGACACCTGCTTCCGGGCAGAATACCGGCTGACGGAGGGCCTGTGGCGGCTCTACGCTGTGGGCCGTCAGAACCGGCTGCTGCTGGGCTGCCGAGGGCGGACAGGGTATCCTCCAGCGGCGATTCTCCCGGCAGCTGACGGAGGGGCTGGGAGCGCTGCTGGGCGGGGCAGCGGAGCCGGTATCCGCCCGGAGGATTGGCGTCCCGTATGGGCCGGAGAGTTTCCCGGACTGGCACTGCCGGAGGGCGCTCTGTGCCGCCGTGCCGGACGGCGGCGGTATCTGGCCCTGCCCTTCCGGGAGGACGGCCCCTTCCCGCTGACGGGGCTGTTCTGTCTGGCCAGTGTCCGAACCCTCCGGGGCCGGAGTGGGCCATTTTTGCACTGGAGGACCGGGAGACATAAAAAATTTACATTTATGCTACCATATCTTGTAGGAATGTGGTATACTACTCCCAAACTGGCGGACTATCCGCCGAAAAACGGGAGGCGGAAGCATATGAGATGTCCCTATTGCGGATTCCGGGAGAGTAAGGTCGTGGATTCACGGCCCGCCGACGAGGGCAGCAGCATTCGCCGCAGGCGGGAGTGCCTGTCCTGCGAGAAGCGTTTCACCACCTACGAGACGGTGGAGAGCCTGCCCATGGTGGTCATCAAGAAGGACGGCAGCCGCCAGAGCTTTGACCGCAGCAAGATCCTTCGGGGCATCCAGCGCTCCTGCGAGAAGCGGTGCCGGTGGCGGACATGGAACGCATGGCCAGTGAGATCGAGCAGGAGCTGCAGAACTCCATGGAGCGGGAGGTCAGCACCGAGATCATCGGCGAGAAGGTCATGGAGAAACTGAAAAAGGCCGACGAGGTGGCCTATGTGCGCTTTGCCTCGGTGTATCGTCAGTTCAAGGACATCAACACCTTCATGAGTGAGCTGAACAAGCTCCTCAGCGAAAAATGATCACAGGATATTCCGGACACTGATGCGCTCCAACTCATCCAGCGCATCCAGCTGACATTGCAGCTCTGCCAGCTCCGGCAGCAGGGCCTGCGGGTCCCCGGTATCGCACAGGGTACGGCAGCGGGTCAGCAGCGTCTGCACCTCTCCTAAGGTGCTGTGGTGTACCACGATATGCAGATAGATCTGGGCTTCGTCCCAGTCTGCCGCCAGAGCGTCCAGTTCCCGGCGGGCCTCCGGCCAGCGCTCCGACCGGGCGTATCGGGCGGTTTCGGCAGCCATGCCGGACCACCGGTCCGTGTGCTGCCGCAGCAAAAAGCCCGTTGGCGATGCACAGTCCCAGCAGCAGAAGGATCGTCACCGTCGGCAGGATCAGCGCACGTCTCATGCCTTCCCCTCCTTGGGCAGGCATACCACGCTGCCCGCCTCATCCACCGACAGTAGGAACACCTCACGGGGTGACCGGACCCCGGCGTCCCGAAGCCGGGCCTGAAGCCATCCATCGTCCAGCCCCAGCCGCTCCATGCTGCGGCGCAGCAGGCGGCCATCGCTGATGACCACGGTGGGCAGGGTCTGTGGATCCTCCGGCTGGAGAGACAACTGCCGGGGCGTCACCGGCTGGCAGTCCGCCCGTGGCAGGACGGACAGCTGACCGCTGGTCTCCAGCACAGCGTACTTCACCTCCTGCAGATCGGAGATGCCCTGCCCCCGCAGAGCCTCCAGCAGCTCATCCACCGTCAGGCGGTTGCGGCGCATGGCATCCTGCAGGATGTGGCCGCTGCGGATGATCAGGGTCGGCTCCCCCGCACAGAAGCGTGCGGAAGCGGACACTGCGGAGACTTCCATAGCTGAGGAGCATGGACAGCGATAGCAGCGTGACGATGGGGACGATGCCGTTAACCAGAGGGATACCGAAATCCTGCATGGGGACGGAGGCCAGATCGCTGAGAAGCATGGTCAGCACCAGCTCGATGGGCTCCAGTTCTCCGATCTGACGCTTGCCGGTGATGCGAAGTCCTGCAATCAGCAGGAGATAAAGAATGACGGTGCGGAAAAATGCCGTTGCCATGAATAAGCGCCCTCCTTTTCCGGCAGTATTTGCCGCAGGAGGGAAAATTATCCACGATAGAAGCAGCCAGGGCTGTTTTTATAAAGACGCAGCAGAGAAAGGAGGCCATGGGAATCTCCCATCACAAGCGCCAGTGCCTGCGCTCCGGCGGGACAACGAGGAGGAGAGAGGATCGAGCGTTTCGGCGGAAGCTCTCCCGTGCCGCTTCGGGTGCGTGACGCAGCCGGTAAATATGCGGGTGACCGCAAAGCAGAAGGCTGTGACCGGAGTGGCTCATGCGGATGGACTGCGTATCCGCATGAGCCGATGAATCAAGCGATTTCAGGAGGAATTTTAAGATATGTGCGGAATTGTAGGATATGTGGGCCAGCAGGAAGCGGCTCCCATCCTGTTGGACGGTCTGCGCCGTCTGGAGTACCGGGGCTACGACTCGGCGGGCATCGCCGTGTGCGGCGATGGGCAGCTGCGGGTGAAGAAGTCCCGTGGCCGGCTGCAGGTGCTCAGCGATCTGACCCACGACGGGGCGGATCTGCCGGGCCATCTGGGCATCGGTCACACCCGCTGGGCCACCCACGGCGAGCCCAACGACATCAACGCCCACCCCCATGTGAGCCAGAGTGGCCGCATCGCCGTGGTACACAACGGCATTATCGAAAACTACATCGAGCTCAAGGAGCAGCTGCTGCACAAGGGCTACACTTTCCGCTCCGAGACGGACACCGAGGTCGTCGCCCAGCTGCTCGACTACTACTATACCGACTGCGGCGACATCTTTGAGGCCATGATCCGGATGCTCCACGCCGTGGACGGGGCCTATGCTCTGGGCATCATCTGCGCCGACTACCCGGACCGTCTGCTGTGCGCCCGGAAGGATGCGCCGCTGCTGCTGGGCTTCGGTGAGGGGGGGAGAACATGATCGCCTCCGATGTGACGGCCATCATCCGCCACACACGGGACATCGCCTATCTGGACGACGGCGAGCTGGCCATTCTCAGTGCTAAGGGCATCCGGGTATACGACAGCCAGATGCGCCCCATCGAGAAGGAACACCGCCATGTGGACTGGGACGTGGCCGCCGCCGCCGAGAAGGGCGGGTACGAGCACTTCATGCTCAAGGAGATCCACGAGCAGCCCCGTGCCATCCGGGAGGCCACTGCCGCCCGCATCCAAGGTGGTCAGGTGGTGCTGCGGGACCTGAACATGACGGATCAGCAGATCCGGGACATCAACAAGATCTTCATTGTGGCCTGCGGATCGTCGTACCACGTGGGGATGGTGGGCAAGTACAATCTGGAGCGGATGCTGCGGCGCAGCGTGGAGGTGTGTCTCGCCTCCGAGTTCCGGTACAGCGATCCCATCGTGGGCAAGGGCGACCTGGTCATCGTCATCAGCCAGTCCGGCGAGACGCTGGACACCATGGCGGCCCTGCGGGAGGCCAAGCGCCGGGGCGCCCACATCCTGAGCATCGTTAACGTGGTAGGCTCCTCTATCGTACGGGAATCCCATACGGTGCTCTATACGTGGGCCGGGCCGGAGATCGCCGTGGCCACTACCAAGGCATACAGCACCCAGATGGCGGTGCTGAATCTGCTGGGACTGTATTTCAGTCAGGTCATGGGGACGCTGGATCACGAGGTGTACAGCGCTATGGTTCGAGGCATCGAAAAGCTGCAGGAGCAGATGGAGCGTATTCTGGAGCAGGCGGAGCACATCCACGACATCGCCAAGCGCTGCGCCGCCGAGAGGATGTGTTCTTCATCGGTCGGAACCTGGACTACGCCCTCTCGCTCGAGGGAAGCCTGAAGCTGAAGGAGATCAGCTACATCCACTCCGAGGCGTATGCCTCCGGCGAGCTGAAGCACGGCACCATCTCCCTCATTGAGGATGGCACGCTGGTCATTGCGCTGGGGACATATACCCCGCTGTTTGACAAGGCCATGAGCAATGTGGTGGAGGTAAAGGCCCGTGGCGCACAGGTACTGGCCCTGACCACTGAGAGCCATGCCGGGGAGATGGGCAAGCGTGTGCCGATGCTGATGACCATTCCCGACACCGAGGAAATGCTGCTGCCGCAGCTCGGCGTTGTTCCGCTGCAGCTGCTGTCCTACTACACAGCGCTGGAGCGCGGCTGCGACATTGATAAGCCGCGTAATCTGGCAAAGAGCGTCACTGTGGAGAAAGCTCTCTGTCCCGTTTTTCCTGCGGAAAACCGAAAAAATCAACAAAACCTGCGGTACACGGTACCGCAGGTTTTTATTTCTCTCCCTCACACGTTTTCGCCGTGGGGCAGGTCCGGATAGGGAATAATGGGCGGTTGCTGGGGCCGGTGGGGCGCAAGGAGCTTCTCCATCCAGACCATGTCGTACCAGCGGTACCGAACTTATAGCCGCAGCGGCGGAAGGTCCCGGCCAGCGTGAAGCCCAGATGCTCATGGAACTGGGCGCTGTTGCGGGTGAGATACTCGTCCTCCGCCTCCGGCCAGCCGATGCAGGCGTAGAGTTTCAGCACCCCCATCTGCACCAACCGCTGTTCCAGCGCCGTATACAGCTGCCGCCCCAACCCCATTTTCCGGGCGTCGCAGGCCAGATAGATGGTCAGCTCACAACTCCAGTCATAAGCGGCCCGACCCACAAAGGCCCCGGCGTAGGCGTAGCCCTGCACCGTGCCGTCCACCTCCGCCACCAGATAGGGGTAGCGGCTCATGATGTGCCGCATCCGTCGGCAAAACTCCTCCTGGGTGGGGTGGTGTATTCGAAGCTGATGGCGGTATGCTGAACATAGTAGCTGTAAATTTCCAGCAGACGGGGCGCATCGGAGATACAGGCGTCCCGGATAATGACAGACATGGCGTGTTCCTCCCGGACAATGGAATCGATTGCATTTAAGTATAGTGCCGGGGCCAAAAATGTCAAGAAAAATCGCTTCTTGACATGGCCCGCTTTTGATACTACACTTTTGAACCATAGGGAGGGATGTTCATGGAGAGCGGACAGCTGCGAAAGCTGAACCTGTGCTACGCCGGGATCCAGAGCCTTTACTGGGCGGGCTTTGCCGCCATATGGGCCTTTTGTCGGTGCTGCTTCTATACCGTGGCTTCAGCAACAGCCAGATCGGTACGGTGTCTGCGCTGGCGCTGCTGATGCCCTTGGCGGTGCAGCCGGTGCTGGCATCACTGGCGGACCGGGACCGACGCTTCACCAGCCGCCGTCTGGCCATGGCTCTGACGGGGCTTTCTGCTGCTGTGCGCCGTGGGGCTGTGGTGCTCCGCCGGGAGCATGGCGGTGACGGCGGCCCTGTATGTGCTGGTGGGCATCTCTCTGACGGCCACAGCCCCCTTCCACAGCGCCATGGCCATGGGCTGCAGCAGCATGGCGTGGCCCTGAACTACGGCCTGAGCCGGGGTCTCGGCTCCGCCTGCTACGCCGCATCGGTGCTGGTGCTGGGCGTGGTGGTGGAGCGGTACGCCCCCACGGCGGTGCTGCCGGTATTTGCCGGGAAATGCTGCTGCTCCTGCTGCTGACATGGCGCTTCCGGGCCTCCCGCACGATGGAGGCCGCCGCAGGAAAGCGGCCGGTGCTGTCCGTGGGACAGCTATTGCGGTGCTACCCCGCCTACACATGGCTTCTGGTGGGCTGTGCGCTGCTGATGGCCTGTCACAGTGCCACCTGTACCTACATGATCCACATCGTGGGCAAGGTGGGCGGCAGCGAGAGCATGATGGGTTCGGCGCTGGCGGTAGCGGCGTTTCTGGAGCTGCCCGCCATGGGCCTGTTCAGCCGGGTGCGGCGGAAGGTACCGTTGGCGTGGCTGCTGATCTTCTGCGCCGTCTTCTTCGTCATCCGGGCCGGGCTGTTCTGGGCAGCCCGGTCGGTGCCGGTGCTGTATCTGGCGGCGGCGCTGGACTTCTTCGAGTACGGCATTTTCATCCCCGCCACGGTATACTATGTGGCCGAACACATCGACCCGGCCAATCAGGTGAAGGGCCAGTCCCTCATGGGCATGGCCACTACCGGCGTTGGCTCCGCCTTCGGCAACTTCGTCAGCGGCCAGCTGCTGGATCGAACCGGCGTAAATGGGATGCTGCTGTTCTGCACCATCTGCGCCACAGTGGGTCTACTGGTGGTCATCTATGCCGTGCGAAGGAAATAAGTGAAAAAACAGGCCGGAAGCAAGTGCTTCCGGCCTGTCAGCGTGTCGAAATAGTCTTTTCGACACGCTGAGGCATTTTTCAGAACTTCAAAAGTTCTGAAAAATGGGGATCATCATCGTGCAGGACACCCTTCCCGGGTTTCCCGCACACACCCTTCCGCCCCGTTGACGAAAGGCTCTCGCTTTTTTGACAGGCCCACAGGACGGTCAAGGCTTGCCTTTATTCTCCACCGTCGCTTTCGGTCTGCTGAAACGCCGTGAAGCGCACCGACAGCAGCAGCTTCCCCTTCCCGTGAAAGCTCTGCATACACCGGATCCTCCTCTGCCAGCCACACGGTACACACCACCTTCTCGCCGTCGGCATCTGTGGTGTCCAGCGTCTGCCGCAGGCAGGGGATATCCTCCAGCGTCTCCTCCCCACCTCCAGCACATACCCCTCCGCCAGCGCCCGCAGCAGATAGGGGATGCAGTTGGCCGGGGACACGGTGTCCCCACTCATGCCGCCAGCGCCGGACCGTCATACTGGATCAGCAGCTTCTCCCCGGTGCCGGTGGCGGACAGCCCCGCCAGCTCCTCCGGGGCCATCACCGTGGTGGTGGCCGTGTCTTTTGTCCGGTCACAGGTGCAGCGCACCGTGAAGCTGCGAGTCTCCCCCCTCCGGATGGCTCACGATCTCCGCCTCCGCCACGGCCCCCGTCAGAGCCGCATACCGCTGCTGCACCGCCTGCGCCTCAGCCGCATCCTTCTTCCCGCAGCCGCACAGCAGCAGGCACAGCGCCGCCGCCAGATACATTCCTCGTTTCAACGTCTCCTCCCTTCCGGAAGGCTCTCCGTTTCCCGCCGTCTCTCTATTCCGTCACTTCCCGCAGGGCCTGCGGCAGACGCTCCAGAAGATCCGTGGGTGTCATGCCCCACTGCCCCTTCTCCTGCGCCGCCAGATCCCCGGCCCGGCCGTGGAGCCATACGGCGCAGCAGCAGGCATCGAAGGCGTCCATGCCCAGTCCCAGCAGAGCCAGCACCACCCCGGACAGTACGTCGCCGCTGCCGCCCTTGGCCATGCCGCAGTTGCCGGTGGTGTTCACCCGGCACCGGCCGTCCGGCCCGGCCACCACGGTCCCCGGCCCCTTCAGCACCACCACGGCCCCGGACCGGCGGGCAAAGTCCTCCGCCGCCGCAGTCCGTCCTTGGGACAGGTCGCCGCCTACCCGGAGGAACTCTCCCTCATGGGGCGTCAGCACCGTCACCCGGCCACGCCGTCGCTCCCCATTCATCCATATGCCCCGCCAGCGCATTTATGCCGTCGGCATCCAGCACCAGCGGCTGGGGCAGATCCATCAGCCGCCGCACCAGCGCATCCGTCTCCCGGCCCCGGCCCAGACCGCAGCCCAGCAGCACGGCGTCGCAGCCCGCCGCACGCTGCCGGATAGTCTCCTCCGCCAGCAGGGACAGCCTTCCCTCCGCCTCCGGCAGGGGAAAGGGCATGGCCTCGTCGCTTTTCACCGCCGCCACCGGCCAGATACTCTCCGGCACCCCCAGAAACACCAGTCCCGCCCCGGAACGCACCGCCCCACGGCTGGCAAATACCGGCGCTCCGGTATAGCCCACGCTGCCGCACAGGCACAGCACCTACCGAAGGTACCCTTGTGGCCCTCCGGGTCCCGGCGAGGCAGCAGCCGCCTCACAAGCTCCCGGCGATGGGCTCGGCCTTCCTCTCCTGCTCCATGATCCGCCCTCCTGCATTGTAAATTCTGGGGAGAGTATACCACACTTTCTCCAAAAAAACACCCCTCCCCATTTTGGCCGGGGCCGTATTGACATCCGCCGCCGTATCCCCTATACTTGGATAAACGAAATCTTCAGGAGGTACGACCTATGCTTTCTTCCACCAGACAGTTCACCGATGCCATGGACAACAAGGACATCAAATACGAGTACAAGGGTACCACCGACTCCCGCAAGGACGTTGTCGTGCTGCGCTACACCTGCGAGAACATCTCCACCCTGACGCTGCAATTTTTCTTCGACGAGGACTGCAAGTCGGTGGCCATCCGGATGTTCGATCTGGTGAAATTCCCGGAGAGCAAGCTGCCCACCATGCTGGCTGCCATCAATCAGCAGAATGCCAGGTTCCGCTTCGTGAAGTTCGTCATCGATACCAATGACCACACCGTGCAGGCGGAGGCGGACGTGGCCTTCCGCAGCCACGATGTGGGGGATATCTGTCTGGAGTATGTCTCCCGGTGCATCAACATCTGTGACGATGCCTACCCGGAGCTGATGAAGGCCCTCTGGGGCTGAGCGCCATACCGACCCCGTCGGAGGAGGGACAGCCGTCCCTCCTCCGGTTTTTTCGCCGTTTTCTCCCGGCGGCGGACAAATTCCCCCTTGCAAGTTCCTCCCGGCTGTGGTATAAGTATGGTAGATAAATGCGTTGAACGGGAAGTTCCGCAGGAAACGCCTTTCCAAGAGAGGACCGGCCATCGGCTGGAAGCCGGTCCGCCAGGCGCTGTGGTGTTCGCCCGGGAGCAGCCGTGAGGAAATGCACGGACGGGTCATCCTCCGTTATGGGGAAACGAGTGCGCAGCTGCTGCTGCGAAGCTGGGTGGTACCACGGAAGTTCTATGCCTTTCGTCCCAAGTTATTTGGGAGGAAGCTTTTTTCGTCCCAAAAAATCTGATCCGATACGGAGGAGGACCCACATGAAAGAAAACTGACACAACTGCTGCAGGAGGGCAAGGACCGCATCGATGCTGTC
>VOFG01004968.1_pt1 | contig 53751 bp, 59 predicted proteins | sample 5384171 | NCBI WGS metagenome assembly VOFG01 (sample SAMN12384726, study PRJNA508395) | human gut metagenome | isolation source: healthy gut F | host: Homo sapiens
CGGGTGCCTACAACCCGTGGACGCTGAACAAGGACAAGAACAAGAAAATCAAGCACTGGCTGGTCATGCCTGAGTTCCGCTACTGGCTCTGTGAGCGCTATAACGGACACTTCTTCGGCCTGCACAGCGGCTATGCCTACTACAACATCAGCGGCGTGAGAATCCCTTTCCAGAGCAAATCCACCAAGGATCACCGCTACCAGGGCTGGGCTACGGGTCTCGGATTGTCGTATGGCTACTCATGGATTTTAGGCAAACGTTGGAATCTCGAAGCCACGATCGGCCTGGGCTACATCTACACGAATTACGACAAGTACGAGTGCGCCACCTGCGGCAAGTTCAAGGGCAGTCAGGACAAGCACTACTTCGGCCCGACCAAGGCGGGTATCTCCCTGATATACATAATCAAATAACAAGGAAATGACTATGAGACGCTTATATATCATACTATTGCTGATACTGGCAGGTAGCCCCGTGATGCTACATGCCGAGAACGAAACCAGTTACCTGCCCTCGATCGGGATTCGTCAGGGAGGTGTCGTCAAGCGGGACCGCACGGTCGAGCTGACGATGTCCGTGGATTTGAGCAAGGCCAAAATCCGCACGCAGCACACCGTAGCGCTGACACCCGTACTCATGTCGGCGGACAGTAGCCGCGAGGTGACCTTTCCCCCGATTGTCATCGACGGCAAGACCCGCCACAAGGTCTACTTGCGGGCGCAACGCCTCGAAAGCGTGGAACTCCCGCCTTTTCACGACGATTCGTCACAGGTAATCATACGCCACGGCAGCAAGAACCAACAATACGACTACGCGGCTGCCGTGCCCTACGAGCGGTGGATGCTCGACGGACGGGTCGAGCTCCGCGAGGAGGTACACGGCTGCGTGAACTGCGACAAGGGCAAGGCGGAGCAGTCCTTGTGGGCGGGCATACTTCCTGCCTATGTCCCCGATTACAAGCTCGACAGCATAGCCCCGGAACCCGAACCGGTGAAAGTGCGTGCCGAGACCCGTACCGCGCGGTTGCAGTTCCGGCAGGACAGCTACAATATCCTGCCCGGGTTCAAGGACAACCGTGCCGAACTGGACACCGTTTCCAACTCCATCGAACTGGTAAAGAAGAATGCCGACGTCAGGATTATCGGCATCTACATCACCGGTTACGCCTCTCCCGAGGGCAGCATGGCGCATAACATGACCCTCTCCGAGAACCGCGCCAAGGCACTGGCCGACTATATCCGCCGCCACGATGCCATATCGCCCGACATGCTCCACGTGGACTGGAAAGGCGAGGACTGGGAAGGCTTCATCCGTACGCTCGGCGACTTCCCGAACCTGCTCAAGCGCGACGAGGTGTATGGTCATCGAACGCTATCCCGACGAACGGGACTTCTGCGAGTTGCAGCTCCAGAAACTCGTTCCGCCAACCATCTACCAGCGTCTGCTCAACGAGATATATCCCGTGTTGCGCCGTAATGAGTACCGTATCGAGTATAACGTGCGCAACTTCAACCTCGAAGAGGCACGCCGCATGGTCGATGAGCGTCCCGAACTCTTGAGCCTGTCGGAAATGTACAAGGTGGCCGGCTCCTACGGGAAAGGCACGCCCGGGTACGACAAGGTGATGGCCACCGCCTTACGCTATTTCCCTGCTTCGCCCTCCGCGCTCAACGAGAATGCCGTGAACGCCATCTCACGTAAGGAGTATGCCAAGGCAGTGGAACTGCTCGAGAAATCGGAAGTCACCGCGAAATCTGCCGAACTGCTCTACGCTCGGCGTGGCATACGCCGGAGCGGGACAGTATGACAAGGCTGAAGACGCTTTCCGCGTGCTTCGGAGGCCGGCTCCGAGACGGCCCGGCACAACCTCGAAGAGGTGCGGCAGGTCATCGACCAGTTGTAGACGAAAATCCATAAGCGAGAAGTTATAAAAACCTTTTTACTAATTTTTTAAATAACAAAAAGATGAAAGTCAAGAGTTTTTTATTGACAGCTTTAGCAGCGTCAATGACGTTTGTTGCATGTGACAACAACGACAATGAAATGGGACAGCTGGACAACACTCCCAAGAGTGTGAGCATCAACCTGTCCAATGTGATTCCAGTAACCAGAGGTGCCGGTCAAGCGATAAAAGACGACTCAAAGGTTTCTTTGGCAGATTTACAGGTATTCTTTACAAACGGAACGACCCTGTATAAAGGAAAAACAATCGAAGGAACTGAGGCAACCCACTATTCTTCAGCAATAAAAGTAATTTTGACGACCGCGCAGATAAGGTATTCCATTTTTTACCTGCCGAGGTGAACAAGGTAATCGTTGTAGGTAACAACGGTAGTCAAATAAATGCATCTACTTATGTAGATTTGAAAAAAGACCTGATAATCGCCGAACAGCAAAATCCGACTGATCTAGACCTTTATAAAGAAGTCGAGTTGACTTCTGTGTCCGGTCAAGACGAGGCAGGACACCCGCTTTACAAAGCGAAGGTAGTGCTTGAACCGCGTGTATCCAGAATTGAAATCGGTAAATTTGAGTATACAGCTCCTACTCAAGGTCAGCGTAAGTACAAGAGTATTGAAGTTCAGCAGGTCATGTTGAACAACTATTTCGGGAAAGCAGACCGTCAGGGAGGAACAGCCAGTGACATACAGAACTCCGATATTAACCCCGGTTCTATATTCGGCCTTTTCGAGACAGCTGCTGATGCGTGGTATAACGATGAATTTACCTCAACAGAGAGTCCTGCAACCACCTTGCCTTTGGTTACATTGGATGAAAATACACAGTATAAGCATTCCTACGAGAAAGGCAATGTCCGTCCTGCATACCACTTCTTTCCTAAAGATAATAATATTGGAAATACTAACCATCCTCAAGTTCTTGTAAAATTGATTGGTACAACAAATGAAGGAACTAAGGAACCTCTTTACTTGGCTACCAGTACATTCAAACCCGGCTGTTACAGCAGATTTCGCCAAGATTTACGTCATGAACTTTGAATTTGATGATGAAGACTTGGATAATCCTCAAAAATGTGTGGAGGTAACTGTTGACGTCATGAGCTGGGATGTAGTTCCCGTCACTCCTGAATTTAATAATTGATAACCCGATACAGCAGGGCGAAAGTTCCGCTCTGTATCCTTTAACACTTCAATCACATATATATATGAAATTGACGAATATTGTTTTCTGCCTGACGTTGCTCGCCGGAGCCGCCACATCCTGCATCCGTGAGGATCTGGACGACTGCCTGAGCACGAACAAGCTGTTGCTCAGCTACAAGGGCGACGGCACCACGGAAATATTCCCCGACAAGATCTGCCGGGTGGAGATGTTCATATTCGATGCAGAAAATCGATGCGTCAATTCGAGTATCTTACCAGAGGAACAAGTCAAGGGCCGCACGGCTATGCTTCCCCCGCTCGCTGCCGGAGACTACCGGATTGTCTGCCTGGGGAACACCCACCACACGAAGGTCGATGGCATCGCCACGGGCGATTTCGGCCGGATGCTCTTTGCCGCCGGGGATTATTTCGACGAGAAACAGGTTGCCGGCAACGATTCACTTTACTATGCTACGACCTCTTATACCGTACTGCCTTACAGCGGTCGTGAAGAGGAGAACCAGACCAAAATCATAGAGTTCGCCAGCTCTCACTACGATTTGTTGGTGGAAGTGGCCGGAGTTCCCGCCCAGGAAACCGAGCAGGCTCGCTGCCTGTGCTTGAGATATGCGGAGTCTCACCCTGTACCGATTTCAAGAATCGGGCCTGTGGGGAGGCGACCGACTATTTGCTTGAAACAGAATACGAAGCCGGAAAGCGTTGCTCACAGCCCGTACCAATATAATGCGTCACAAGGATCACGAGAACGTGAATATCCGCTTGAGCGCCGTTCCGAACGGAGAGACGCTGGCCGAAGTCAACCTCGCCGGTTCCTTGCCGACAATCCTATCATAGACTGTTCCAAACATGAAGTGCTCATCCCGATACGTATCGAGTTCAAGTCGGGAGAAATCACGGTAGGCGTACCCGAATGGTACATCGAACAAGTGAAACCTGAGTTTTAAGATCGAACCCAAAAGAATATGCTGAACACAAGAAAAATATTATATTGGGCAGTTACAGCGGTATGCTGTGGCTTGTTGCCGTTCGGGTGTGTCAAGGAGGATGCCGCCTCGCTCGGCGAACGGCACGACGTGGCGGTGCGCCTCAATGTGGGGACACGTGCCGTCAGCGAAACCGACGGCACGCCTGCCGGTGCAGAGTCACTGAATTGCGGGACGTAACGACCTACGGCCTTCCGATGTTCTGTGAACTGTCGGCAACACTCGACTTCACGAAAGTAAGCGATAAAATCCCGACTGATCCCGAACATACCGGACATACCCTGCTTGATTACGACATCACGTTCGAGTTGCAACGCCCCGTGGGGAAACTCGGCGTATTTGCAGCCAAGCCGCAAGGCGAGACCGGAGAGTTGCGGATAACGGGACTGACCATGCTGTCTTCCGGTACGCTTACACGCAACTACCTCATGCCGCAGACCGATGAAACGCTGAAGGACATAACGAGCATCGTCGGAGACTTTGAGTTGGAAGTGGTCGGGGAAGCGGTAACTAAAGAGTTGGCTAACGGCATCAGCGAAGATGAACGGAAGAATCCGGCAAATTATACCGCCGTGCTGAATGTGCCTTTCTACCCGTTTGAGAACCCGTGGGGCAGCAGCGCTTGGAATGCCAAGGGCGATGAGAAAGGCAACGTTCTTCAAATCGATTACTCATTCGGCGAAGGGAATGCACGCACCGGGTTGGTTTACCTGCCCCCGATTGAGAGGAACCACTATTACACGGTATGCTGCCTGATGCACAACGACGGCAAGATAACAGTTGAATATAGGGTAGCCGACTGGGAAGGTGTAACATATCCGCTCGAATTTGACTATCCGAGTTACGAGAACCCTATCACACCGGCAAACGGCACTTCACTTCCCGGAGGAGGGAAATATCCTCAGCCGACAGTCTGGTTTAACTCTGATCCTGATTCCCCACTCGGAAGTTACTCGTTCAGTTTCAAGATGACAGGTCCCACCGGACAGAAGTGGACTCCCACGTTGGTCAACAATCCCGGAAAATTCAAGGTGTCGGTTTACCAGAATGGGACGGAGATTACGGATGCCGACAAGTGGGTGGCTTCCCCGGAGGCTTATGAAATACGGGTCAGGGCAGTGTCAGCCGAGAATGTAGGTGACACCGTAAGTCTGGGTATCAGTTATAAACCGACTTGGAGCGAAGCAAGTTCGCTGCTGTTGATTAACGGACTGACCAACGACCTGAAATGGGAAGGCAGCACGCTTGCCGAGACTATTGTGATAAAACAAATAGAAATACCTCAAAATTGATGAGCTATGAAACAGCTATTACATCATATTGTTTTCTGCTGCATGGTGGTTTTGTGTTTTACCGCCTGCGACAAGGATGACGCCTTGTGCGTTTCCGGATCGGGAGGAGACGGCAACAGTATCATACTCGACCTTGCATCCGCATCGTTACCCGTGACCCGTGCGACCATCCAAGCTACAGGTGCGGAAATCGCGGTCAGCCATCTTGATGTGCTGATTTTCAAGGAAGACGAAACGAAAGTATGGCACGAACGGGTAAGAGACAGTGCGGGTGGCAGCGGTAAAATCACCTTGTCCGCCAAGAGAAGCGATTTTGCTGCAAATGAGGCATACTGGGTATATCTGATAGCCAACAGCACGGCGGATGTCAGCGTGTTCGAAACCAAAGACTTCGATTTGGGCGAACTCCGGGGAATGACGCAGGAAGACGTACGTATCCACGTGACCGGACTGGACGTCATCGGTGCTCCACAAACATTCCTGATGGACGGCGTCGCCTATCCGAAAGAGACGGGCGAGCCTGAAACCGTGGCTCCCGTCGTGCTGAACAACGGAACGGAGGCCGACAACACGGAGTTGCAGGTGGTTCTGCGCCGTGCGGCAGCCAAGATTGTGGTCAAGATAAGCAAAGGTCAATACGTGGAGTTTGATAACAGCCCGGCAGCCAGTAACGCAGGATACTACTTGCGAAACATGCCTTACACTACATCTGTGGTACCACCCGTGAGTATGGATGAAGACTATGCCAAGGCTGAGAACCCCTGATTTGTTCAACGGCGACTATTTTGATTGGACACCAGATGTAATTACCGTGACGGCTTATGCTTATGCCCATGTTTGGGAAGATGCAAGTACCCTGGAAAAGGAGGTGCGCCTGATCGTAAACATCCCGATGAATTATACGCCTCACAATGAAGACGGTTCTACCGGAGATCCGCAATTCATGGAGAGCAGCTATTACCAGATTCCGGTCAGTGCGACCAAGAAATTGAACCGCAATACCTGTTACGAAGTCTTGGTTACGGTCAATGCCCCGGGAGGCAGCAACCCGTTGAAACCGGTTGAATTGACAGATATAGCGTACTCAGTATACGATTGGGAGAAAGAACAGATAAATGTCGGTGGCGAAGACAACCGTCCCGCATATCTCACGCTGAACGAGTACGAGATGGAGATGCACAACATGGAAGAGGACAATACAACACTGGAGTTTGCCTCTTCATCGGAAGTGACAGCAGAAATCACAAAGTATATTATATCGACAAGTTCGGACAGGAGAAGGACTTGGAAAAAACCAATAACAGAAACAATCCGGATGAATGGGGCGAGCAAGACGGCTGGGATTACAAAAACCGCTGTACGATTAAGATTACACCTGATGAAAACATCACGGGTAATATCAATATCTATGGTGACATTCCAGGCAACAATGCTGTGAGGTTCATCGAGTTCACGGTTACAAATAAGGAAGGTATTTCCCGCCCTGTCACGGTGGCACAGTATCCGCTGACCTATATCACGAATGTGGAAGGATATTATTCCTATCGCGATGATTTTGTGAGTACAGCTTCAGACGGAACCCGTGGTGTCACTACATGGGAACTTCTGGCAGGAAAGGAAGTAAACAAGGGACAGCAGTATTCTTCCGAACAGGTTCCATATGACGAAAGCACAGCTTGGATATGCGGATGTTCTTGGAACAAATATGGATGGGTTACAGCAAGAATGGAACGGGATTCTTCGGTTCTAAAATTGCACAAAATTTTAATAGTGAGACAGGTTTGTGTACGATATTTATTATGCACGTTGGTCTGAATCCAGAACTCGTAGATAGGCCTTATACAAATATACTTACAATGACAACTAGCATCTGTTTGGTCTTAACAATCACCGTATGTACCATGTGACCATCACAGCAACTTCGGACGAATACACCTTGGGGCGTCCCCGTATTACAGATGGCAAGACAGATCCGGGTGAAGACAATGCCGTGGTGGTATCACCGTCGTTCATGCTTGCCTCCCAATTGGGGCGGTGATGGCTGCCGACAATGTAAATATGGCTGCTGAGCACATTGCGAACAATACGTGGAGGTGGCTCGAGACGGAACGGTATATGATGACTGGCGCTTGCCTACAAGGGAGGAGATAAATATCATTTATAAATACCAGAATGCTTCAGATGTGATGGACGAGGTGCTTGCTGGCGATAGGTATTGGAGCGCGTCAGGTCGTGTTCCCAAACCCGGGCATTGGCCAAACTGAGGACCAAGCTATCCGCTGCATACGCGATGCCTACGACAAGAAAACCGGTAAATAGAAAGGAGGATGTATATGGATAAGAATATGATACAAAGATGGATACATACGGGCATGGTTCTGGTTGCGATAGCTGTTCTGTTGGTTTCCTGCCGACAGAATGAGTGGTTAGACCCGTCACCCGCAGTCCGCGAAGGCTACGTGGCGCTCAGGTTCAGCGCAGATATTCCTGCCATGGAGAAAGTGACCACCCGTGCGGTCGACCCCGATGGTGGCGGCGTGCAGGACATGACGCTGTTCTGTTTCGACAGTTACGGTCTTTTCATCACGACTGTAGATGCAAATGTCAACGAGGAAACGGTCAACACGGGAACGTTCCAGGCCGAAGTGCCCGAGAATACCCGGACCGTGCATTTCCTCGCCAATCAGGTGATGACGGATTTCGAGCAGGACCAGTTCCGCAGCAAGTCGGAAGCGGAAGTGATGGCATTGCTCGAAGGCTCGTCCGGACGTATGATTTGCTGGGCGCGTTTCGCATGTGACAATTCCACCGATGAGTTGAAGAAACAGGACATAGCCCAGCAGATGAGCACTGCGGGAAACAATATTAAAATGCTCCGTAACCATGCCAAGGTATCTGTCAATGCCCCTGAAGACAATGGCTATTTTACCGTGAAAGGCTTTGCGGTCTATAATACGAATGCGTTCGGTACGGTAGCTCCGTACCATCCTGAAAAAGGATTCAATTTCACCGAAACCGACTGGCTGAACGATGATTTCGTCACGATTCCTGCCAATGATGCCAAGTTGAGCGACGTGACGGACGTGACCACGAATATGGGACAGTATATTTTCGAGAGTGAGAACAGTGCGGACGATCCGGTCAGCATCGTCTTGTATGGACGCAATGCGGGAGATACGGAAGACCGCTATTACCGCGTGATACTGGTGGATGAAGAAGGAGACCAGATACCCATCCGCCGGAATCACGATTACCAGTTGAATATTACGGGCAGACTCTCTTTCGGGCAGGCTACTTTTACCGAAGCGTTGGAGGCGGCTGCCACGAACAACGTGTGGATTTCCATTTCCGACCGCGTGAACGAGGTGGAGGACAGCGAATATATCCTCACAGTCGCTCAGACCGACTACGTACTTGGCTCGGAGCTTGCCGGCAGTGCATATACGCTTTCATATACCGTCAAAGGCAAAGACGAGAAAAGAAATAACAGCAGCTGACAAGGCGGAGGTGACATGGATAGACAACCTCGTGGCTCAGCAGGGAATTGCAAATACTTTTAAAATTGGCGACGATGGCGTAGGCAGAGGCACGATTATTATTAATCTGCTTTCAATGGGTGCCAATGAAAAACTGGAAGGTACCCTGCTCGTGAAACACGGACGGTTGCAACGTAAGATCAAGGTCATCCTGGTGAAGGAACAATCATTTGCTTCCCTCATGGGTAGGTACACAGATTTATGGAGGAATGAACCCGACAGATCCAACCAAAGACCGTTCACACGTGACGGTAATGTTTACTGTTCCGGAGACTTGCCCGAAGGAACTCTTTCCGATGAAGGTCTATATCTCTGTCGGCGGACTGGACATTCGTCCGGAATCGGGCATGGCTCTTACTCTGGTTCGTGATGGCGAGAAAGACTGGTACAGTAGCGGTGACATCAATCCAGAACCGGACTATAAATATCTCTACATCGCGGAACAGCCCGGTGTGCAGCGTGTTTATTTCGAGAACATCCTGTCTCAAAACGAAGACTATCAAGGCAGGCTTTATATTGAAGCTGACCACTTCGAGACTATGGAACGGGTGTTTACCTACTCGGATGACAGGAACTCCATTACAGTAACCGGCCTGAGTGCCTACAATGCCGATGGGGGTGGTATTGAAGGATACCCTGAGGACGAATTGATTCTTTATCGCCTGGTGCCACAGAAAAAACATGCCAACGTGCAGTTTGACCTGCAGTTGATTACAAAAGTGGGCGACGGAGTGGAGGGTGACTTGCTGGGAACTCCGTTCAATGCAGGAGAAAAGGATGAATTTCTGCTCTATTCGCAATATTTGGATTATTATGAGGATGTGAAGAGGGCAAGGCCGGTGTGACGGAGTTCGACTGTAATTTCTACCCCGAAGAATCGGACTTGTGGTGGCGTGAGAATAATCCCAATGGTGGACGTATGCTGATGTTCAAGCCGAGACCCAAAATAATCAATCGACCCGCCCCGAATGTAGGCAAGTACTCCATCTATATGAAATCCAACCGTCCCAAGAGTGCCGAGGTAGTACGTATCGCCTCCAATGTGCCCGGCAGGGATGCTGTGCTGTCGGAAGACGACAATGGCGTTAATAATGAATATGGTGGCAATTCCTACCGCAGTGTCACCTTCGAGCTGGCAAATTACAACCCGTTCCGCTTCGGGGCAAGGCTGAACTATAACAATGAAGTGAGCAAGGAAAAGAACCGGACCGTGTGACGAATCCGAATGCGGATGTCCCCGAACTTCTCACGCCGTTGGAGTGGACTTACGAACCCGGTAAACCGGTGAACATAGCCATTGACATAACCAGTTTCGCCGGTTCGGACGGCAATTCCGTGGACCCGTTCGGTGAGGAGTTTGAAATCTATATCGATGCACCCATGCTGGCTTTGGGCAGCAATCCCGGTCTGGACGATAAACTCTACGAGGCAAGTTCGGGACGCTTTGTCTATAAGGTGGATGCCGACCGCGATAAGGAACGGAGTTATTTCTCTGGTTCGAATGTCATTAATAAGGATAATACTCCCGGTGAAAACGTGAACCAGTCGGGCGAACGCAAGACCTTGCACTTCACCACGAAGAGCATCGTGAGCGCGGGCGACATCGTCATCTCTTCCAACGAGGAAAAGGTCGTGTTCTACTCCAAGACCTTCCGCGTGACGAACAAGTCGATGGGCGGGAACATCTACTACGAGGATGAATCCGGCAGCCGGCAACCGATCCCTTCCAGTGCGTTCGTCGCGTTCGAGCGTGTCAGCAACAGCAGCCGTATCGGTGCCGTCACCGTGACTGCCGATGGTCGGTACGAACTGCGTCTGCGCAAGGAGTACACCTTCGACTGGTACACCAATCCGGTACAGTTCCATTACAAACTAGGCGGCAAGGTTTACCACTGCACATACGAAAGTTTGTCTGAGTTGTTCGATAATCAGGGAGATGTGTACTCACCTTTGCCGGAGAACTGAGAGGTTGAATGATACAAACGGAAACTCCGGGCGCTTCCACGTCCGGAGTTTTTCATAACACGATACGAAACATGAAAATTTTGAACCTTACCTTTTTCGCGTGTCTCTTCTGTGCAGGAATCGTATCCTGCGCGTATGCCCAAAAGCAGCAGGAGAAGACAAAGGAATTTCGTTTGCCCGACATGCCCGTCACGCTGACGGCACCCGGCGACCGTGCCGCCTACCTTTCCCTGCACTACTGGGACCACTTCGACTTTGCCGACACGTCACTCATCTCCCGCCCCGAAATCACCGAGCAGGCCTTTGTCGATTTCCTCAGCATACTGCCCCATACTCCCAAGGCGCAGGAAGCGGTCGATACCCTTTTCCGCCGCGCCCTGGTCGACAGGGAAATGCTGTATCATTTCATCTCGCTGGGCGACAAGTACCTGTACGAGCCCAATTCTCCCATGCATGACGAGGATCTGCATATCCTCTTTCTGCGTGCCTTGGTCAATCATCCCGGACTGGAAGAGACGGACAGGATACGTCCCCGTCACTTGTTGAAATGGCGTTGAAAAACCGCTCGGGAGACGTGGCAACTGATTTCACCGTTGTTTGCCGCGACGGCAGAAGCAGAAGGCTTTCCGACATAAAGGCCGGTTACGTGCTCGTCTATTTCAACGATCCGGATTGCGAGGACTGCCGCCGGGTGAAGGAATTGCTCTCCCAGTCCCCGGTTGTGAACGGCCTGTTGGAGTCCGGTCGCCTGAAACTCCTCTCCGTGTGCGTGGAGGGCAAGACCCCCGCGTGGGAAAAGGCGGAATTTCCCGCCGGTTGGATAGACGGCTATGACGACGGTCAGCGGCTTACCCGCGAACAGGTGTACGACCTCAAGGCGATGCCCACCCTTTACCTGCTCGATGCGGAAAAGCGGGTTTGATTGTCACCCGTCCCATAACCGGGACAATACCGTTTTCTCCTTGCTGCCGTTCACGTAGAACAGCACTTTGAATGTACTTCTCATAATCCATTTTTTCTTTCGATACAAAATTAGTTATCAGCGAGTTATACATTGCTATGCAAAATGAGGCAAGTAGTGGAAACAATCTCCGATGACCTATGAATTAATCCGGTTACCGGGTAATGATTTGAAAACCGTTCGCCTTCGTTACCTTTCGTTTCCCTGCATTTTGGCATTGGAGAGGTCTTCATCGGTTTTCCTCATAAATCATTGATTATCAGTTTTACCATCATCATTTATTCGTTTCTAAGTGATTTTTCCAGAGATATTGATTATCTTTGTATAAGTCAGATTTCTATTCAACATAACCATAATGGGAACATTAGGATGCATCCACGACATGATGCGGAGGGACAAAGAAAACAGGGAACTCCGTCAGCACAACCGGGAGCGTATGAAGGAAACGCGCCGGCGAATGACCGAATGCCGGCACACGGAGCCTTCCTCCTACCCTTTCCGTGGAAAAAGCTGGAGGAAATAAAGAAACAGACACAAGAGAAAGAACAAGCCGACCAAAACCACGCCTTCAGAATCAAACTGATTCTGGGGTTAGTCATACTTGTCCTTCTGCTGTTATGCGGACTCTTGCTCTGAAGGCTTCGTACACGTGTTTTTCAAATCTGACTAACACAAAAGTTTTTTCAGGCTTTCAACCGAAGCGTAAAGCAACTACCCTTACCTATCTCACTTTCCACGGTCAGCGTACCGCCATGCGCTTCTACGAAATCGCGTGAGATGGAAAGTCCAAGTCCGCTACCCTGTACCTTAGTACCCGGCACACGGAAATAATGCTCAAAAATACAGTTATGATAGCGCGGGTCAATACCCTTTCCGAAATCGCGTACATACATCTCAATTTCCTTGTTTTCATTCACCTGACGTGCGCCAATGATAACCCGGCTATCTTCTGAAGAATAACGAATGGCATTGCTCAGCAAGTTGGTCAGCACCCATGCAATCTTTTCACTGTCTACAAAGAGTTTACCAATCTTGTCTTCCGGATATTCCACCTCAATCTGAATACCAAACTTCTCTGCCTGCACCCGATTAGCCTTGATAGCATATTCTATCAGTTCAATTGGCTTGGTTATCTTCGGTTTCAGTTGCAGTTTACCACTTTCCACCTGTGTCATGTTCAGTAATTCACCCGTAATACTCAGCAAACGTTCGCTGTTTTCCCTGATACTGCTCGAAAGCTCCTCCTGCTCCGGATTCAGATGTCCCACTCGTTTGTCTTCCAACAATTGCAGACTCATCATGATGGCAGAAATCGGTGTTTTCAGTTCATGCGAGATAGTAGAGATAAACGTGGTTTTTGCCGTATCCAGTTCTTGAAACTCAGTGATGTTTTTCAGCAGCACTACATTGCCTCTCTTCTCCATTGTCACCCCGTCTGTTCCCGGCATCGTGATGTCCATGTACTTCACCTGAAAATAACTTTCCTTATTGTCGGCATAGATTTTCAGCGGCTCCTTCTTCACCTTTCCACCCTCTTCTATCAACCCTCTTACCAGACGGCGCAGCAAGTCGTTGCTCATGGCTATTTCCTGAGCCGACTTCCGGATGACGTTTTCCCGCTTCAGGTTCAGCACATTCAGTGCCTCATGATTGATAAAAAGGATATTCATTTCATTGTCCAGTCCGATAATCGGTTCATTAATGGAGTTGATGATAGTTTCCATGTAGCGTTTGGAAGCCATCAGGTCGGACAAGGTACTGTTATGATACTCGTTCAGTCGTCTGGCCATCCGGTTAAAGTTCTTCGAAACTTCCACCAGTTCTTCGCCTCCTTTCAAATTCAGAGTCACATCGTAATTATGGTTGGCTATTTCCAGAATGCCATCGGCCAGCTGTTTGATAGGTGAGTTAATAGATGCAGGCAACTTGATAAGCATACCGATACCTATCAAGATGCAAATGCCTCCGATTACCGTAATCCATATCAAGGCCCGGTTCAATCCCGGACCGGCAGCCGGGCTATCCGGTTCCGTAGCCGTAAGAATCTGCAGATTAGCCACAGAGAGTGCTACCAGCAGCACAATCATAGATACCAGCACGCCTATCGTAAGCGCGATTTTTGCTTTAATATTCATACCATTCATTTTCATTGAATTTTTATGCAATTATAATCAAATCTATTTTCATCTCGGCCAAAGCCTGCAAAAACTTTTTGTATTTCCCTATCTGAAAGATGGTCTGAGGCATTTTAAAGGCAGGATGCCCCATGCAGATGGTTGTAATCTGTTTTCCCTGCAGGTTTCTATAATGGCTTCAGTTATACTCTCCGAAAATACCTGCAGCACATCTCCCCCCAGTTCCGTCACCAGTTTGAAGTGATTCAGCAGGTAGCGTTGTGAAGCCAGACTGATACGCTCTGTACTCTCACGGGGAGTCTGCACATAAAGTACCGTAAAAGACGTGCTGTAGCGGGAAGCCAGACGGTAAGCCTTGCGGATAATGTGACGCGGAGTATGTTCATTGCTGCTGATACATGCCAGAATACGCTCGCCGGGCCGGCTGTGACACTACCGGAAGCACTTCGCTTTCCACTTTTTTCTCTACACGGAAAGCCACTTCCTTCAAGGCCAGTTCACGAAGTTGCAGAATATTCTCGGTCTTGAAAAAGTGGTGCAGGGCCGTCTGAATTTTCTCCGGACGATATATCTTTCCCGATTTGAGCCGCTCAATCAGTTCCTCGGCCGTGAGGTCAATGTTGACCACCTCATCGGCTTCCTGCAGTACACTGTCGGGCACCCGTTCCTTGACTTCGATGCCGGCAATTTCCTTTACTTCATCGTTCAGGCTCTCAATATGCTGAATGTTAATGGCCGACACCACATTGATGCCCGCATCCAGCAGTTCCATCACATCTTGCCAGCGTTTTTTGTTGCGGCATCCTTCCACATTCGTATGGGCCAGCTCATCTACCACAACCAGTTCCGGATGCTGAAGAATCGTCTCCAGATCCATCTCCTCCAGCTCCTTTCCTTTGTAGAAAATCTTCTTGCGAGGAATTACCGGCAATCCTTCCAACTGCGCCTCTGTGCCGGCACGCCCGTGAGTTTCCACATATCCTATCTGTACGTCAATGCAATTGTCCATCATCTCGTGTGCTTCCTGCAACATCCGGTAGGTTTTTCCCACACCAGCTATCATGCCAATGTATACCTTGAATTTACCACGGCGGGAACGACGGATTAAATCCAGAAAATGCGGTACGTTATGCTCTCTTTCTTCCATTTTTTCGTCAAACTTTTATACAATATAATTCCCAGCCTCATAACCTGTCTATCAATTATCTTCCCAGAATCCACGATAGAACAACAGCAGAATACCAAAAATCTCCAGACGACCGATAAACATCAGTACTGACAATATCCATTTGGCTGCATCGGGTAAGGCAGCCCATGAGAACACGGGACCAAAAGCGCCCAACCCCGGACCTACGTTACCAATAGCCGACACAACCGTACTCATTGCTTCCGTCAGTCCCACTCCAAAGCACATCAGCAGCGTCCATCCCACAAAAATGCAAACCAGATACGTGGCAAAGAAAGTATATACCGTAGCCGATACCTGCGAGGATATTGCTTCTTTATTGACACGCACCGGCAATACGGCACGCGGATGAAGCATCTGCTTGAACTGGTTACGGATGTTCTGGGCAATGATGAGCAAACGCAGGTTTTTGACTCCTCCGCTTGTGGAACCCGTACAACCTCCCGACAGCATGGCAAACAGGAGCAGCATAGTGCATTTCTCTATCCCTCAACAAATTTTGATACTTTCCCTTTAGCGCCATATAATACAACGAGAAATTTACGCCGGAAGAATCATGAAAATAGAGATCACATATTCAATAAACGGAGAATGCCAGTAAGACACACTATCCTGCTTGGTAGAGAATCCGCCGGTAGCCGTGGTGGCAAAAGAGTGGCATATTGCATCAAACAGGTTCATTCCTCCACACATCAGCAGAATCGTTTCTACCAGCGTCAGGCCTATATAAATCAGCCACAGATAACGGGCCATAATCTTCGCTTTGGGATGAATCTTGTCATGCGTCACACCGGTAGCCTCCGAAAGGAAAAGCTGCTGGCTGCTACCACTGAAAAGTGGAAGCAACGCGATGGTAAACAACACAATACCCAGTCCTCCAATCCACTGCGTCAGGCTGCGCCAGAACAGCAACCCATAGGGTAATGACTCGATGTCGTCCAGGATGGTCGCTCCTGTAGTGGTAAAACCAGACATGGTCTCAAAAAAAGCATCTGCCACAGAAGGAATGTATCCGCTAAAGTAAAAAGGCAACATCCCCAATGCCGTAAACAACAGCCACGACACACTGACAATGCAGTACCCGTCACGACGACTAATCAGGTTATCGGTTCGTTTGCCCACCAGCACCATACTTCCTCCAAGAGCAATATTGATACCCATGGTTTGTACAAAATAAATATAATCAGGTTCTTCATATAAAAGTGAAAACCCCGGCACACAAAGCAAACAGTCCAGCTTCGACCAATACCAGCACTCCCAAAATATAAATAATAAGCCGGGTATTTATCAGTCCCTGTTTCCGGCCTTTGCTACGAGGTGCATCGCATTCAAAAATATTATCCATAACCTTTCTTGTTTTTTCCCTTGAACAGACAAATGTCATGCCGTGAAATCAGCCAAAAACATAATCCTATAAGGATCAGGAAAATAACTTCGCATAAAGAGAAAACGCTCTCCAAGCGACCTTCTCATTTTGAGAAAAAACCATCTCATTTCGATAGAGCCCATATCAAAATCCCCCGAATAAAAATCCCCGACACTCCATGTCCGGAATGTCAAGGATACGAACGGACTCATCCGTTTATTTCACCGTGGGGTTTGCTTCCTCCAAAGCCACATTCAGTTTCAATACATTGATTTTTTCTGTTCCAAACAAGCCGAGGAATGGTTTCTCAACCATCTTGTCGACAAGCGCCTTCACGGCCTCCTCACTCATGCCACGTGCTTCGGCCACGCGCTTTACCTGCACGTATGCACAAGCTGGTGTAATGTGCGGATCCAAGCCGGAACCGCTGGCAGTTACCATCTCGACCGGTACATCCTTACGCTCCAGATAAGGATGATGTACCAAGAAAGAATCTACCCGTGCCTCCACTTCTGCCAGATATGCTTCGTTGGTAGGTCCTTTATTGGAGCCAGGCTGACGAATCTGCCTTATAATCGGCAGCCGAAGGGCGCCCCCAGAAATAAATATCCTTGGTAAAGGCCTGGCCCACATTGGCCGCGCCTACTACTTTCCCGTTCAGGGTAATCGTTTCTGCGTTTCCTTTTCCCGGGCCAAAGAACTGCCCGAAAGCCCATAGAATCAGTACATAACATACAGAGAAAAGAATACAGAATGCAATGGTAATGCGAATTGATTTTATAAAGTTTTTCATAACTGTCCGTTTTATTAGAAAAATAATCCTACAAATAAGTCAATTAATTTAATTCCGATGAAAGGCGCGATAAGACCACCCACTCCATAAATCAGCAGGTTGCGGCGCAGTAAGGCACTCGCGCCAATCGGTTTATAAGCCACTCCCTTCAGAGCCAGCGGAATCAGAATCGGAATGATGAGGGCGTTGAATATAATGGCAGAAAGGATGGCACTTTCAGAACTGTGCAGCCCCATGATGTTCAGTGGAGCCAGCTGTGGAACGGTCACCATGAACAAAGCCGGGATGATGGCAAAATATTTGGCCACGTCGTTGGCAATAGAGAAGGTGGTAAGTGTGTCACGAGTCATCAGCAACTGCTTGCCGATTTCCACAATTTCAATCAGCTTGGTAGGGTCATTGTCCAAATCGACCATGTTGCCGGCTTCTTTGGCAGCCTGCGTGCCGCTGTTCATGGCCACACCCACGTTGGCTTGTGCCAATGCCGGCGCATCGTTCGTGCCGTCGCCCATCATAGCTACCAGCTTACCGGCAGCCTGCTCCTTCTTGATGTAGTTCATCTTGTCTTCCGGTTTGGCCTCAGCAATGAAATCGTCCACTCCGGCTTTTTCGGCAATGTACTTTGCAGTCAGCGGGTTATCACCGGTCACCATTACCGTTTTCACCCCATCTTGCGCAGGCGTTCAAAACGTTCCTCAATGCCCGGCTTGATGATGTCCTGCAATTCTATGACACCGGCAATCTGTCTGTTGATACTGACCACCAAGGGGGTTCCGCCATTGCCAGAAATCTTCCGGATGATGTCTTCCGTCTCTTCCGGAAATTCATTACCAGCCCCCAGTGCTATACGACGAATGGCATCGAAGGCCCCTTTGCGGATTTCAGTTCCATCTTTCAGGTCGATACCGGAACATTTGGTTTCGGCGGTAAACTGAATCATGCGGGCTCCTTCGGTAGGCAACGTGCGCATACGTACTCCCAGTTCACGCCCCAGTTCGATAATGGATTTTCCTTCAGGGGTATCATCGGAAACAGAAGAGAGCAGACAAGCTTCTACGAACGCATGCTTATCCAGACCCGCCACCGGATAGAAGGCAGTTGCCTTACGGTTACCGATGGTGATGGTACCGGTTTTATCGAGTAGCAATGTATCTACGTCGCCGGCCGTTTCTACCGCTTTACCCGACTTGGTGATTACATTGGCACGCAGAGCCCGGTCCATTCCGGCAATACCGATGGCCGACAGCAATCCTCCGATGGTAGTTGGAATCAGACACACAAATAAAGAAAGGAAAGCAGCAATCGTAATCACGGTGTGAGAATAGTCGGCCATCGGCTTCAGTGTGATGCACACAATCAGGAATACCAGCGTAAATACAGCCAGCAATATGGTCAGGGCTATTTCATTCGGTGTTTTCTGACGGCTTGCTCCTTCTACCAGCGCAATCATCTTGTCTAGAAAACTTTCGCCCGGCTGTGTAGTCACGGTCACTTTGATACGGTCTGACAACACTTTGGTGCCTCCAGTAACGGAACTTTTGTCGCCTCCGGCTTCGCGAATAACCGGAGCAGACTCACCGGTAATGGCACTCTCATCAATGGAAGCCAGTCCTCAATAATCTCACCGTCTGCCGGAATCACATCGCCCGCCTCACATTCAAAAACATCTCCTTTCTTCAACTGCGAACTGCTCACGGTCTTTACCTTACCGTCGACAATCAGTTTGGCCGGAGTTTCCTCACGGGTTTTTCGCAGACTGTCGGCCTGCGCCTTACCACGGGCTTCGGCAATGGCTTCGGCAAAATTGGCAAACAGCAAGGTGAGAAACAGAATGACAAACACCCAGAGATTGTATACAAATGAACCTTGTGAGGTATGAGTGGCCGAATAGAGTGTAACAACCAGCATGATTAAGGTAGCAACTTCTACCGTAAACATGATGGGATTCTTCACCATGATTCTGGGATTCAGCTTGACGAACGACTGCTTCAAGCTTTCCATGACTTGTTCCCTCTGAAACAGGGAAGTATGATTCTTATTTTTCATATCTTTTTTCTTTCGTTGTTATCGTATCTTCTTCAATGATACGTTTCAGTATTTTTCTCTTATAAACTAAAGTGTTCTGCAATTGTACTCAAGGCATGTGCCGGAAAGAATGACAAGGCGGCTACTATGAAAATCACTGCAAATGTCATGACACCGAAAGTCACGGTATCTGTTTTCAGCGTACCGGCGCTTTCCGGGATGTATGTCTTCTGCGCCAGCAAACCGGCGATGGCTACCTGACCCACAATCGGAATGAAGCGGCTCAGGATAAGCACGATGCCACAAGAGATGTTCCAGAACCAGGTATTGTCGCCCAGACCTTCAAAACCAGAACCGTTATTGGCTGCCACTGAAGTAAATTCATACAGCATTTCGCTCAGGCCGTGGAATCCGGGATTGTTCAGCCATCCCCTTTCGCTTTCCACCCATTCAGGTGCATGTACATACAGATAAGCAGCCAGTGCCGTACCCACCAGAATCACAAACGGATGAAGAAGGGCCACCATGGAAGCCACTTTCATTTCACGGGCTTCTACCTTATGGCAGAGAAATTCAGGCGTACGCCCTACCATCAGGCCGCTGATGAACACTGCGATGATGATAAAGGTGAAATAGTTCATCCAACCTACGCCTACCCCGCCAAACCACGTGTTAATCTGCATGTTCAGCATTTCAATCATACCGGAAACCGGCATGGTAGAATCATGCATGCCATTTACCGAGCCGTTGGAAGTCACCGTGGTAGCCACACTCCACAAACCGGTGGCTCCGGCTCCCAGACGTACTTCCTTGCCCTCCATGGCTCCGTTATCCTGCGCAATACCCATGGCATCCATGCGCGGATTTTCCTTTCATCTCTGCAGGCACGTTAATACATACCCCGATGAGGAATGCGGCCAGCATGACACAATAAATGCTGTATCCCAGTCTCCTGCGCTTCACATAGAAGCCAAAGGCAAATACCATGGCCATCGGCAGAAGCAGGATGGAGCAGCATTCCACTATATTAGAGAAATATGTAGGATTTTCCAGCGGATGCGAAGAGTTCACCCCATAATATCCGCCTCCGTTCGTACCCAGCTGCTTAATAGGAATGATAGCGGCAGCAGGCCCCTGCGACACATGCTGTGTAACCCCCTCGAGCGTCGTTATCTCCATCTTTCCGTCGAATCCCATCGGAGTGCCTTGCGTTATCAGTATAAAGCCCACCACCAGTGAAAGCGGCAGCAAGATACGTGTACAGCTCAGCACAAGGTAATTCCAGAAATTTCCGATGGTTTTGGTCGTCTTTTCACCTAGTGCTTTCATAATACCTGCCATGGCCGCCATACCGGTGGCAGCTGTAATAAACTGAAAAAGCATGATGACAAACAACTGCGTGAAATAAGTCAGGTTGCTTTCTCCGCTATAATGCTGCTCGTTACAGTTCACCATGAAAGAGATGCAGGTATTGAAAGCCTGATGCACCGTCTGCCCGCCATTTCCATCTGGATTAAGCGGAAGACTGCCCTGAATCACTAACAGTATCATACCCCAGATAAACCAGAACAGGTTCACCACCAGCAAAGCTTTCAAGAACTGCTTCCAGTTCATTTCTTCTTGCGGGTGGATACCTGAGAATCGGAAAATCAGGTTTTCTACCGGCTGCATGAAGTCCGACCAGACTTTTTCGCCCTTATACACTCTCGCCATATATTTTCCAAGCGGATAGCTTAGCACTATCATCAGAACAATTTGTGCTACAACACCTAAAATTTCTGTATTCATAATACCCAGAATTAATCAATATCTACTTTATCAGAATTTCTCCGGCTTCACAAGCACATACATCAAATAGCCGAACATGATGACACTCACAATAAATAATGCGGTATACATAAAAGTTTCTCCTTTCAAATTCGTTCAAACCAATCAATACATTTATAAAACAACCAAAAGCAGGCGAACCCGCTTAACAGACAGATTAAAAATCCCACTGTAAATAGTTCCATAGTTTTTTCTTTTTTTCGATAAACAATCAGTTAAATTCACGGCATACGTAGGGCAAAGGGTATGCCACAATTTAAAGAAAATCCATAATCAGCTGATAATCTAATTGTTATAGAAACAGTAAAAGAAAAAGGCACAAAAAAAGCCTTCTCAAATTGAGAAGGCTCACTATTATTTTGAAATATCAAAATGATAAAAACATTCCTATATGGAAATATGATAAGCTTCTATTTTACGGTAAAGCGTGGCCAGGCCGATTTTCAGCAGACGCGCCGCTTCTGTTTTGTTTCCCCTGGTATATTGCAGTACTTTCGTGATATGTTTCTGTTCAATCACTGCCAGCTCAAACTCTTCCTTACCCTGCTCTTCGTCCATTCCGGCACATTGCAAGTCAATCGGCAAATCCTGCACGGTCACTTCTTCATCGCAGACGATGGCACTGCGCTCCATCACGTTCTTCAGTTCGCGGATATTCCCCCGCCACTCAGCTCCTTTCAGTATGTCCACCACCTCGGAAGTCATCCCCTTGATTTCTTTCTTCAGTTTTGCAGCGAAGCGTTTCAGGAAAGTCTCTGCCAGCATTTCAATATCTTCTTTCCGCTCACGCAACGGAGGCAGATGAATCTGGAACACCGACAAGCGGAAATAAAGGTCCTCACGAAAATGCCCGTTCTCAATTTCCTTTTTTTCAAATCGCGGTTGGTGGCTGAGATAATGCGTACATCCACCTTCGTTGGCTTGGTATCTCCCACCTTAATATATTCTCCGGTTTCGAGCACACGCAGCAAACGCGCCTGAAGGTCGAAAGCCATTTCACCGATTTCATCCAGAAAACCGTACCGTGATTTGCCACCTCAAACAGACCGGGCTTGTCTTTCATGGCCCCGGTAAAGGCTCCGGCCTTGTAACCAAAGAGCTCACTCTCCAACAAGTCTTTGCTGAAAGCCGAACAGTTGATGGCCATGATAGGATACTGACTACGAGGACTCGCGTAATGAATGGCGTGGGAGAACACTTCCTTTCCGGTGCCGGTTTCACCCGTCAGCAGTACCGGTACATCTGTATCGGCCACTTTCCGGGCCAGTGCAACCGCCTGCTTCAGTCCGTTGGAACTTCCGATAATCGACTCAAACGAATAGGATACGAGAGGAGCGACCTTTCCTTTCTTTTTCTCCACCTCATCCACTGCACGACTGATTGTCGGAATAATCTTGCGGTTGTCATCTCCCTTGGTTATGTAATCAAATGCCCCATTCTTAATGGCCTGCACCCCATCCGGAATATTGCCGTGAGCAGTAAGCAGAATCACCTCCGCTTCCGGACGATGTTTTTTTATCTCCCGAATGAAATCTACTCCGTTTCCATCGGGGAGAAACACGTCACAAAGCACCACATCAAACGGTTGGGCTTTCAGCAGTTTCAATGCACTCTGGCAGTCACTCGCTTTCCACACCTTGTAGCCTTCCAGCTCAATCATGCGCGCCAGCAGGTTACGAATGGGGTCTTCATCATCAATCACTAAAATCTGGATCATATCAGTAAAATAAATTAGGAGGAACAGAAAAATGGGCCCTCCCCTATTAAATCATTGCAAAAATACGAAAATATCGACATCCGGTCCAAACATTCCCGTTTTAGAGTGATGGATATCTGACCATTTGCAGGAGTAAATCCTAATTTATTGAATGATAAAAAATAAGGAATCCCATCTTTCAGAAAATCATATCATACTAATAATCAGCAACATAAAGAATACGTAAAGCCTCTTTCAAAAACGCCTTGGCGTTTTGAACAAAACGTCGAAGCGTTTTATCTAAAACGTCTTGGTGTTTCAAATAAAACGCTTCGGCATTTCACTTAAAATGTCAAAGCGCTTCAGTCCCCTCAAAAATAAATATTCACAGGCATTAGGAGTATTACAAAAACGTTACTAACTTTGCGCCACAATTTGTGTAACCGCATGAAGTTAATATTGATAACAACCCCTACTTATTTTGTAGAGGAAGACAAGATCATTACTACTCTGTTCGACGAGGGACTGGACATTCTCCATCTGCGTAAACCCGACACGGCTCCGGTTTATGCGGAGCGTCTGCTAACCCTCATTCCCGAAAAATACCACAAGCGTATTGTCGTACACGACCATTTTTATTTAAAAGAAGAATACAAGCTCAAGGGCATCCACCTGAGCCATCGTAATCCGCTCATTCCGGACAATTATACCGGACACGTGAGTGCATCCTGCCATACCTTTGACGAGGTGATGGCCGACAAGAAAATGTGCGACTACGTATTCCTCAGCCCGATATTCGACAGCATCTCCAAGGAAGGCTATGCATCGGCCTTCACATCGGAATCCATTCGTGAAGCTGCCGAGAAAGGCATTATCGACAAACGGGTCATTGCCCTGGGAGGTGTAGACGAGAACAACCTGCTTCAGGTAAAGGATTTCGGTTTCGGGGGAGGCGCTATCTTAGGAGGACTGTGGAACAAGTTTGACCCCGCTTCAGACTACAATTATCAAGAACTTATCGCTCATTTCAGAAAATTGAAGCGACTGGCCGACTGAGTCATTCGCTAAAATTCTGCCGGAAACGTTTGTCCGGCTTAAAGAAATGGCGTACTTTTGCAGAAAATAAGGCAATATTATCTATTTTTACAATGAGCGCAACATCACCTTTTAAGGTATTCTCTGGAACAAACTCGAGATACCTTGCAGAAAAAATCTGTAACAGCCTGGGCTGTGAACTTGGTAACATGAACATTACTCATTTCGCAGACGGCGAATTTGCAGTTTCCTATGAAGAATCAATCCGTGGACAGCATGTATTCCTGGTACAGTCCACTTTCCCCTAACTCAGACAACCTGATGGAACTCCTCCTGATGATTGACGCTGCCAAGCGTGCATCAGCCAAGAGTATCATTGCCGTAGTTCCTTACTTCGGATGGGCTCGCCAGGACCGCAAGGACAAACCGCGTGTGTCTATCGGTGCGAAACTGGTAGCCGACTTGCTGAGCGTAGCAGGTATCGACCGTCTGATTACCATGGACCTTCACGCTGACCAGATTCAGGGATTCTTTGATATTCCGGTTGACCACTTGTATGCGTCTACCATCTTTGCTCCTTACATCCAGTCACTGAACCTGGAGAACCTGGTAATCGCTACTCCTGACGTGGGTGGTTCAAAACGTGCCAGCACATACGCTAAATATCTGGATGTGCCTTTGGTATTGTGCCACAAGACACGCGAAAAAGCAAACGTGGTAGCTTCCATGCAGATTATCGGTGACGTAAAAGACAAGAACGTAATTCTGATTGACGACATGGTAGATACAGCTGGTACCATTACCAAGGCTGCCGACATCATGAAGGAAGCAGGTGCACGCTCTGTACGCGCTATCGCTTCTCACTGTGTAATGTCTGGACCGGCTTCTGAACGTGTACAGAACTCTCAGTTGGAAGAAATGGTATTCACTGACAGTATTCCTTACTCACAGCGCTGCGCTAAGGTAAAACAGTTGTCTATCGCCGACATGTTTGCTGAAACTATCCGCCGCGTGATGTCGAACGAATCTATCAGTTCACAGTACGTAATCTAAAAAATAGTACCGGGCATTTTCCGTAAAGGAAGGGTCCCGTCACCATAAAGGATTTGCAGTCCGGTTTCCCATCGGCTTGCAAATCCTTTTACTTTGTCCTATTCATTCATCACTTGATTCCCGTTTACCCATGAAAATTCTCTGGCTCGACCTGAACAGCTCGTACGCTCACGCCTCGCTGGCCCTTCCGGCCTTGCACGCACAAGTCATGCACGACCCGTCCCTGGAATGGGGAGTGGTGTCGGCTACTATCAACGAAAATCCGGGCATGACAGCCGGAGAAGTCGTACGTCAGGCACCGGATATTCTGGTAGCTACCTGCTGGCTGTTCAACCACGAAGTGCTCATGCACGTCATCAGTCGGGTAAAAGCCATGCTGCCCCGTTGCGTGGTGGCACTGGGCGGTCCGGAGTTCCTGGGACACAACGAAGACTTCCTGCGCACCAACCGCTTTGTAGACTGCGTGTTCCGTGGAGAAGGTGAAGAGACTTTTCCGCAATGGCTCGCCTGCTGGCAGCAACCGAAGGAATGGACCCGCATCACGGGACTCTGCTTTCTGGATGCGGAAGGACAATATCATGGCAACGGACTTTCGCGTGTAATGGCTTTCGACAAGCTGGTGAATCCCGAACAAAGCCCATTCTTCAACTGGAGCAAGCCGTTCGTGCAACTGGAAACTACCCGCGGCTGTTTCAACACCTGCGCATTCTGTGTAAGCGGAGGAGAAAAGCCGGTCCGCACGCTTTCCGTCGAGGCAATCCGCGAACGTGTCCGACTGATTCACGAGAAAGGTATCCGTAACATCCGGGTGCTCGACCGTACATTCAACTACCAGAGCCACCGGGCCAAAGCCCTGTTCGACCTCTTCCGCGAGTTCCCCGACATGCGTTTCCACCTGGAAATTCATCCGGCCTTGCTTTCGGAGGAACTGAAACAGGAACTTGCTTCCATGCCTAAGGGACTGCTTCACCTGGAAGCAGGCATCCAGAGCCTGCACGAAGAAGTGCTTACCGTCAGCCGGAGAGCCGGCAAACTGGCCGATGCACTGGAGGGACTGCGTTACCTCTGCGCACTGGACAACATGGAAACGCACGCCGACTTGATTGCAGGACTGCCGCTGTATCACCTTTCACAGATTTTCGACGATGTACGCACGCTGGCCGAATACCGTGCGGGAGAAATCCAGCTGGAATCCCTGAAACTGCTGCCGGGCACGGAGATGCGGCGCCGGGCCGAGGAACTGGGCATCTGTTACTCTCCCCTTCCACCCTACGAAGTGCTCCAAACCCGTGAAATCACCCCCGACGAGTTACAGACAGCCCGCCAGCTATCACGTCTGCTCGACGGATTCTACAACGCATCGGCCTGGCAGGAAATCACCCGCCGTCTGATTGTGGAAGAACCAGACTTCCTAACACGCCTCCTGGACCACCTGATTCAAATCGGGGTCATCGACCAGCCCATGGGACTGGAACGACGGGGTATCCTGCTCTACCATTTCTGCAAGGAGCACTATCCTCTTTTCCTGACCGCCATGAGCCGGGCCTGGATTGAAGCCGGCATGTCACTCAAGAAGGAGCCAGCCGAACGGGTACGCACAAAGCACGTCACTCCGCCCGAAGCGTGGACAGTGTGCACGGGTACGTACCGCGACGACCTCCGTCTGTGCAAGCTTCCTGCTCCCGAAGAAGGCCGCTGCTACTGGTACGGCTTCGAAACCGAAAGCCAGCAGCTCCGCCCCGTGTTTGCTGCTGTGAGCGAAGAGTTAACTCCTGCCCCATGAAAGGGGGAAAATCGCTTCGGAACATTAGGAAAATTGGCGGGCAAATTATAACTTTGCCCGAATTTTCAACTAGACTATGTATATATTCCGATCGATTCACGAAATTATCAATACCATTGCGGCGGCCAGGGGACTGCTCACGGAAATGTTCGAGAAACGAAAGACGCTGAGTTTCCGCTATTCCGACGCACTGGCACTGCTCAAGGACGATGAAAACCGGTTAAAACTGCTCATAGAGAAAGAAGTCATCCGCCAGAACGGCAACTTCGTGGAACTGGATGCCCGCTTCCTCGACTTTTTCGAACTGCTTCTCGAAGCGAACGAGGAAATCAACACGGCCATCATCGACGAGAACATTGCCTTCCTGCACGAACTGATGGACTACTACGAGAAGGAACAGATTGCTTCGCGCAAGGAGAGCTATGTGCGCAACATCAAGATTACCTTCCAGAAGATTGCACGTACCACCATCCGCAACATCATGAACCTGCAGAGCAGCATCGACAATGCGTTCAAGCACGAACCGACTTACCAGATAAAGATTGCCAAACTGGAAAACCTGGACAAGAAGCGGATTCACATCCAGCAGCTGATTGATACCACCGAAAACCTCATCCTGCACGAGGAGCGGCGTTTTTTCCAGCAGGCTACCGACGAGGAACTGAACCGCATCCTGCTGGAACTGCGTAGCGAACTCCAGCTCTCGGCCCACAGCCTCATTCGTGCCCAGCAGGACATCATCAACTACCTGAACCAGATTAAGAGCCAGGTGATTCTGGTAGAGAAAATCCGGAAGGTGAAGTACCTGCAAGACCAGTTTGAGCTGCGTTCGCGAAGCAACCTCTCAGAAGTGCTCGAAAGGGAACATTCCGTACTGGTGGAAGGCAGCGTGCCGTCTTCGTTCAAGCTGTCACTGCCCTACCTGAGTACCGATGAGGCACGTCCTGTTATCCTGAAAGTGCTGCGCAACCTGCAGTACCGCGAGATTATCCGCAGCAACGAGGCAGGCGCCTTCAGCGAGGAAGACATGGAATCACAGGCCATGTACCAGGAGGTCATCGACCTGGAAGAAACCCTGAGCGACTACATCCAGGCGCAGGCACAGGCCCGCTGGAACGATGCGTCGGCTCCGGAAGAAGACCTCTTCCACTACCTGATGCACTACACCTTCGCCCGCGAAGTGGACGAGCAGGAACGCACCACCTTGTTCTGCCAGATGGTGTCGCTCTACGAAAACCGTCTTCGCATCAGCGAGGAATTCGGCTTGTATCACCAGTACGAATATGCCAAGGTGTATCCGGCTAACTCGTAACCCATTCATCCCTATACATTTGACTTATGGAACTGAACATACATATACCTGACAATACTGCGGCCTTGTTCGACTGTCTCCAGAAGGGACAGTTCATCAGTTCGAACAGCTGCAACGAAGCCGTGCGCGACATGTACGACCAGATAGATGACCATCTTGAAGCGCTCTCGGTCTACTTTGCCCAAATCGGCTACACCCTGGAACGGGGCAACGAATACTTTTACTTCTCGCGCGTGGAACCGCGTACCACACTGGAACAGAAAATCATGCGTGCCTACTACTGGATTGACGTGCTCGACCTGTTCAAGACCTACGACGAAACTTTCGGTGCAGGTTTCCGCTTCCAGCCCGAACAGATTCTGGTGGAGGCCAACATCAACGTGATGCTGCAAAACAAGCTCGACGGGCTGCGCAAGCATTTCTCCGACAAGGACGTGCGCAAGGACGTGCTCGACAACCTGATTCGCCAGCCTCACCAAGGAGTCATTCCTGGAACTGGAGAACGAGAAGACCAACACCTACAAGGTGATGAGTTCCTGGCACTACCTGGAACGCCTGATTGAAAGTATCCAAATTGACGACGACACTGAAACGGAAGACAATGAGAAATCTGAATAGAATCATCTTTATCAACAGCGCCAACATTCCCTATGCCGACGACATTTACCTGGACGGGAATGTGCACTTCATCGGCACGCAGGGAGTGGGAAAAAGTACCGTGCTGCGCGCCATCCTGTTTTTCTACAACGCCGACACCCAGAAGCTGGGTATCCCCGTAGAGAAGCAAAGCTACACGGAATATTACTTCCCCTACTCCAACTCCTACATCATCTACGAGGTAACCACCGAACAAGGAGCGTTCTGCATCCTGAGCTTCAAGTCGATGGGCCGCGTGTGCTACCGTTTCATCGACTCGTCCTACCGCATGGAGTTCTTTGTCGACGAGAACCGCACAGCCTACAGCGGCAACGACCGTATCCGTGCCGCCCTCGACCAGTACGGAGTGGACTACTCGCGCATCATCTATACCTACGACGAATACCGTAACATACTCTACGGCAACGGGGCAGGCCCCGAAATGAGCCGCTACTCGCTCATGGAGAGCAAGCAGTACCAGAACATTCCGCGTACCATACAGAACGTGCTCCTCAACTCAAAGCTCGATGCGGAGTTCATCAAGAAGACCATCATCTCGTCCATCAACGAAGACGAGACCGCCATCGACCTGAACACCTACAAGGAGCACCTGAAGAACTTCGAAACCCGACTGCGCGACATCGAAGAGTTCCAGAAACGCGAAACGCAGAAACAGGCCAAAGAAATCACCTCCCTCTCGGCACAGGTGTCACGTCAGCAGACCGCCCTCGTGCAGGGTTGCCGCGAACTGGCCGCCACCTACCGCCTTACCGAAAGCCAGTTGCCCAAGGCCGAGGAACAGAAGCACCAGGCCGAGAAGGCACGTACCGCCCTCCTGAATCATCGTCAGGAGTTACAGGAACAGTCGCGCCAGCGCTGCGACAAGATGCAGGAGGCACTGGCCATCCTGAACAACGAACTACAAAAAGCACAGCAGAAAGAAAAGGAATATGCCCGCCGCCAGATAGAAGAAATCATGGAGCGTTCGGCCCGCAAGGAGGAGTGGAAGAACAAGCAGCAGGGATTGCAGGAAGAGCAGCGCATCCTTACTTCGCACTACACGGAAATCTCTACCAAGTACAAGTCGCTCATCCAGAGCCTCGACGAGCAGTGGAACCGCATCCACGAGGCCAAAATCAAGCAGCTTGAGGGACTGAACAACACGTTCAATGCCCGCATCGAAGAAGCTCGCCGTCAGCACGAAGCGGCTACCGAAACGCTTTATCAGGAATACGAACAGCTCTCGCAGCAACTGCATCCGGAGCGCAGCAGCAAGCAGAACGAACTGACTGCCCTCGACTACCAGATGCAGCTGTGTCGCAAGGAGACCTTCTTCGAAGCCGAACAGGAGGAACTGAAACACCGCATCCAGTCGTACACCGGTCTGCACATGAGCAAGAAGAACCGCATCAACAACGCCCAGCTCATCATCAAGGAACTTACCCTGAAATGGGAAGAAGAGTTGCAGAAGGGACTGAAGGAGAAAGACGAGGCACTGATGCAGTTGCAGGCCGAGCACTTGCAACTCCGTCCGCGTATGGACGAACTGGAGACCTTCCTAAAAAACAGTAAGAGCACCCTGCAAGGCTGGCTTAAGGAGCACAAAAAGGGATGGGAAGAGAACATCGGTAAGCTGTGCGACGAGTCCATCCTCTGGCAGACCAACCTCTCGCCGAAGATTGTAGACGAGGGTACGTCGTTCTACGGCATCTCCATCTCCCTGCAGGACATCGAGCGCCACATCCGCTCCATCGATGACTATCAGGCGGAACATGACAAGGGCATCAAGCGACTGGCTGAAATCCAGGCTGAAACCCTCCGTCTGCAACAGGAGAAAGAGACCTTGGAAGAGCAGGCTGAAAGCCAAATACCAGCCGCGCATCAAGGAACAGAAAGACGTGATAGCCGTACAAGAATACGAACTGGAAAAACTGGAACAGCAATACCAGAAGGATATGCTCGACCTAGACGACTGGAAGAAGAAGGCGGAAGCCGAACGTACTGCCAAACTCCGGAAACTGGAAGAGGAAAAGCAACGCATCGCCGCAGAACTGAAGGAAATTGACGGCAAACTGAACAACCTGAACCGCGAAAAGAGCGAGAAGCTGAACCAGCTGAAGCAGGAATGGAACCGAGTGCAGCAGGACATCGCGCACGAGAAGGATACACAGGCCGGCAGCATCCGCCTGGAGGATAAGGAAGAACAGCAGCGCATTGCCACGGAGAAAGCCGAATACGAGCGCCAGATGAAGCAGGAACTGCACTCGCAGGGGGCCGACACCGAACGTCTGCAACAGATTAGCAGTCAGTTGCGCGATATCGACCGGGAACTGCAGTTCATCAAGGAGCACGCCACCCTGCTCATCGAGTACCAGAAGGACAAGCGCGACCTCATCGACCACATTCCGGAATGGAAGCGTGAACAGGAGGAACAGAAACGCCAGCTCAGCCAGGAAAAGGACAACCTGCGACGGGAAACCTCGGGTTTGCAGGAGCAGATTGATGCCCTGAACAAGGAACTGCAGCAGGCAGAGAAAGAAGTGACGCAGCTTCAGGCCAACCTGGAGGCGTACAGCAAGATTTCGGCCTACGACTGGTACAAGCCGCATCGGGATATTTTCAATCCCGAGAACCCCGTCACGCTGGAAATCCACACGCCGCGCACCTGCCTGGAACTGATTGACGAACTGGGCCGCACGGACAGCCAGTACATGACGCTGCAAAACCGTCTGCGCAAGGAGGTGAATCTCTTTACCGGCCACTTCGACGAGGAGAATACCTTCAAGTTCAAGACCAAGTTTACCGAGGACTGGGAGTACATCCGCTTTGCCGAGGAACTGCACGACTTTGTGGAAGAGAACAAGATCAGCGAATTCGTCCGCCGCATCAACAACGAGCACTCCGACATCTTCAAGCGCATCAGCATGGATACCTCAATGCTCACGGCTTCGGAAGACGATATTCAGGACCTCATCGGTCAGGTGAACAAGGGATTCCAGACGTGCAACTTCGTGGGCATTATCCAGTGCATCGAAATGAAGGTGGAAGAAAGCAGCAACCGTGTGGTAAACTGTCTGCGTGCCATCCAGAAGTACTACAACGAGCATGCCTATGACCTCACGCCGGGCACCAACCTCTTCTCGTCGGAAAACGAGCAGCTGGTAAAAGCAGGAGGCCATCGCCCTGCTCCGCGACTTCATCAAGGAGATTCACGCCTACCGCTACGACAGCATCCGCCTGTACGACTCATTCGAGCTGCGTTTCCGCATCATCGAGAACAACAACGACACGGGCTTCGTAGAGAAGCTGTCGAACGTGGGTTCGGAAGGTACGGACATCCTGGTGAAAGCCATGATCAACATCATGTTGCTGAACGTGTTCAAGGAAGGGGCTTCGCGCAAGTTCAAGGACTTCAAGCTGCACTGTATGATGGACGAAATCGGTAAGCTCCATCCGAACAACGTGAACGGTATCCTGAAGTTTGCCAACGACCGGAACATCATCCTCATCAACGGTTCGCCTACCGAACTGAACCGCGATGCCTACAAGCATGTGTACCTGCTCACCAAAGGCGCGCAGAGCAAGACACGCATCGCCCGACTTATTTCAGACCAGAAACTGTAGGCTTTTCAGGCTCCATGAATGCCTTTTTCAAAACGACTTTGCGATTACTCCAAAACGCTTTGACATTTTACAATAAAAAACGCAAGTGCATTCGAAGTAAAATGCACTTGCGTTTCAAATGAAAACTCCCTTGCGTTTGTTCTAAAAAATAGCGTAGTTTTCTTTAACCTTTTGATTGTCAAAAGGTAATCGGAGCTTAGAAAATAGGCAGGTAACGATTAGGTGACGAAAATCCATCGCTTGCTTGCGCTTTTCTGCATAACCTCAAATAACTCTTCAGTTACAAAAGTAGTTGATATTCTTGACGTTAGCAAATTTCTACAGAAAAAATTTCCCCGATAAAGTTTCTTGGTTTAAATAGTTTTTATCTTGAATCCATTTTCTTTTTTTTCACGGAAACGGATTTTTTCAACGGTCAAAGAAAACCCCCGCCTTACCACCCTCCGTAACCGACAGGAAGAGGCATATGGAAACCTGCTGAGGAACCAGGGAGTGGTTACGGTCGAACTGCTCAAGACCACTGTATCAGATGTCAATTCCGTGTCGGAATACCTCTTGTAAGCCGAAGAGGTGGAACGCGAACGTCTTAGGAACTGCTCCAAGGAGATTAACTCCACCTACCGCCAGTCGAAAACCACACAGGCTCAATCTCAGGCAGTTCATCGAATCCCGCAAAACGAAGGACATCACCTTCTCAGACATCACCGGGGAGTTCGCCGAATCGTTCAAGATTTTTCTCAAGAAGGAGTTGAGACGCAGGAACGGGCACATGAATCATTGCGTGTGCTGGCCCAACCGGCTCATATATATCGCTGTAGACAGGAAAGTATTGTGGCCCAACCCGATAAAAGATACGGCATACGAGAAGAAAGAAGCACCTAAATTAAAGCATATCAGCCGCAGTGAACTGAAGCGAATGACGGAAATCCCGATGCCCGACCTGATGATGGAGCCTGGCGCGCAGGGTGTTCATCCTCCCTCGCTGACCGGTCTGGCCTACGTGGATACGAGGGCTCTCCATCACCGTCACATCGGAATAACCTCGGAAGGAAGAAGATTAAGGAAAACATGAGAAGCAAGCACGACCGGCAGGAATAGTCATGGATAGTCGTTTTGTGTCATATGGGGAGGAAAAAGAAAACTGAAGCGGGTCTGGATTCACGACCCCCTTTGGGTATGTGAAAGAAACGTTGCGATGAAAGAAAAAACTCCTTTTCGCACATGGATGAAACAATGCCGGACGTCCGGCAATAAAAAGATGTGGCTTCTCTAACCCGAGTAAATACCATGATTACAGACTTCTTTTTGTTCCTATACCATCAGGTTAAAAGCTTATCCAAAATATCTGAATCCAACCCGTGACAGACCCGGATGAGAAAGGCGATGATACCACCGGACATGGAGATACGACGATAACGATACGTCCTTCTATCGGAATAAGGATATAGCGGGATGCACAGATAACCATATATGATTATCGGAACAGCCGTATGGCAGGCTGTGGGTATATGACAGCATCCGTATACCTGATTTCGTTTTTTTATTATCGGTATTTTAAATGTCTCAAAAGCCTCTTTGACAGATTACCATCCGGGATGATCGCCTGAATTCGCATATATCGGACTTTCTATTTACCTGATTAGCAAACAGCCGGATTACCTCCGGTTATTTGTCGGATCTGTCATCCAGTAATGGTTCCTGCCATCCGTTTTTGTTCTGCGGCTGTCGTTTTTTTTCTCGTGGTATCATGGTCTGTTACCGGATGGGAAGAGTCACCTTCGTCACAGCTATGAATTATAGTGTAGCCATATTGGTATATAGCCGTATGATGCGCTATCCTGATAATGCTATCACAGAATAGCAATATAGCCGGATATTAAAATAAGGATAGTCGGAGACGAAGGGAACACGCACCCTTTCGGATACAGATATATTAAATTCTCCATTTGCAGATGTGTAGAAGTAGCAATCCGTTAATGGAGACGATGAAGAAAAACAATAAGGCGTATACAGTTACATGTCCATTTCCCATTTGCAGAAGTGTAGAAATATCAATTCATCAATGGAGACAATGAAGAAAAACCATAAGGTGTATACGGCTATATGCCCGTTCTTCATTTGCAGAAGTGTAAAAATAATAATCCATTAATGGAGAATAGGGTATGGAAAGGGCAGATTTCTCGTATATGCGTCCCCTTATTCCTGAACTATGGGCGTAAGTCACATGGTTATGGCAAGACATCCACCTTTTAATGGGGTGAGATTCTGCTGGTAAATATCTGATGGAAATGTCCCGTAAATCGCAGGAGAATAGCCATACAACGGGCTTGTACACAATAATTATTGGATAAACGTGGTCGCTCCTGCGGACAGCAAGTTGTGTTTTCGTTAAACGAGTAAGCATTCTATTTTCCGCCATGACAATTTTATCGGCTGTTTTTCAGCCGATAAAATAAAAATGTCCGTAAGAAAATATTTTTGTTTTAACATTCCGATTGATAAAAACATGGCAGAAGGGCTTTTTTGTCGCAGTCCTTACCATGAAGAATACATTCAAACAAGTGCTTCAGGTAATCCTGAGGATCTATGTCATTAAGTTTACAGCTTTCTATCAGAGAGAAGATGAATGCCGAGTTTCCTGCTGCATCCTCACTGCCTATGTTCATACAGTTCTTGAGCAGCAAGCTTTACAGGTTTCATCCTTTGCTCACAGAGGTTGTTCGATATTTCCGCTGCACCGTCCTTGAGGATATTTTTCAGGGATTTCCACTGGTTTATCGTATAGTTCACAGCCTTTCTCATCAGTTCGTTTGCCATGAGTTTAGTATCCTGCATCATCATGACCACCTTATGATGGATACGTTCAAGAATAGGTCTCGTAAACTTTAAGTCTTTTTTTTTCCTTAATCTGCTCACCGCTGAGTTTCATTGTGCGGAACAAGTCTTCATTTCTGAACATATCACCGATAGGGTCTATTATATCCATCGCAGCTCTGTCTGATGGCAAGGCATCGACCCACAGCCTCCTGCAGTGTGTCCAGCATCCTATATGAAGCACCTTTGAGTCTTCTCCGTCGAACATCCTGTAAACCGTATATCCGTCTGTAGATACAGATCCCATAAAATGTTCAAGGAAGGTCTTTGCTACATCAGAGGCTCTGCTGCCGTTATTGTAATGATAGTAAACCAACCTGACATGCTTTGCAAAAAAAGCCCATAAATACTTTCTCCTGTAAGCCTTGCCTTCCGGTGTTTCAACTCCGACAAGTTCGGTAGTCTCATCAACCATAAGGTATTTTTTGCCTGTTGTACAAACTCCTTGAAGACATCTTCCATAAACTCCCTAAGCCTGGAGATTCCGTTATGGATATAGCCGTTCAGCGTGGTATTGCTTATGTGGATGCCTTCTCTTGCAAAGCAGTCTTATCTGTCTGTTCTCAGGCATACTGAAGTCATATTTCAGACAAAGCAGACGGGCAAGCAAATCAGGGGAAAAGATTCCTCCAAGGTTTTTCAAGGGATGCTCCATCGTGTTAGTGAAAGTTCCGTCTGCAAGCTTTACCCTTGCCACCTTGTACACATGCTCCACGTTATGAGCACGCTCATGTTCTATAAACCTGTATTCCCACACATCAGCCATTCCGTTACGCTTCATAAGCCTTGCACCATCCGGGAGTTGGTAATAGTCTTCTATTTCATGAACAATTACCTTATCCACCTTCAGCCTGGTCTTTGCTGCACGGGGAGCAGTTTCCTTTTTCCTTGAAGGCCTGCAGTTCTGTGCAGATACGTTACCGGAAGAGGTATTGCTGCCGGTACCGTTACCATCGGTCTTATTATCATCATCCCCTTTCTTGCCAGAACCGTCGTACTCGGACTTCTCCATTGCAGATTTGTCAATGTTACGGTTGTTCAGCAGCCTTCTTTGCTCTGAGGTACGGCCGAAACGGTGTTTCCTGCTGCCCTCAAAGCCTGAAGCCTGAGATTGGATATCTCATTTGCCAGCATCATGTTCACCTCGTCTTTTTGCCTCAAGCCTGCTTTCTCATAAGTTCCATCTCTTTCCTGTAATGTTCAACCGTACTCGATTGCTTTTCGAGGGATTCTTTGAGGTCATTGATTGTATCAACCATAGCCTTGGAGTTCTCTTTGTTTGATTCTTCAATAGCCTTAAGCCTCGCAATCAGTTCGTTTACCTGTTTGCGAAGCCCTGCCTTTTCCTCATTCGCCAGACCCAGCTGGCAGCAAAGTAACTCGTATGCCCTTTCATCAATCATGATATAAAGGTACGAAAAATCAGGCAGTTACGCAAACTTTTTATCGTTTATTCTTATATTATTTTTATTGATAATCAATGTATTAATATTAATCTTTCGGACTGACGTACATCTTGTCAACTACTATGCTTTCCGTAAGATAGGCCATGTCCGACCATTGTATCCGGTAGCATTTGGAAACTTCATCAAACACAGGTTTCTTGAACTTTCCCATGACAGGACGTTTCTCGTAAAGCACATAAAAACCGCGTTCGTAATGAAGTATCTTAACGACCTTCCGGTTCCTGGACATGAACATATATACATTGGATGCATCGCTCGGGTCAAGTGACATCTCTTCCCTTATACTCTCACACAGGCGGAAGATTCCTTTCCGCAAATCCACATTACCGTTGAACAGGTAATAGTTCAGGTTAGCGCTAAGTCCAAGCATATCATCCTATCATTTTATTAAGCAACAGACTCAAATCAAGAACTGTGGTGTTTCTCAGGAACAATGTGCCACCTGATGTCAATTGCAGTTTTACCCACTTAATCGGAGATTCACCTTCAGGTTGTTTCACCTCCAACTTTACGGTTGGACTGTTGCAAGGCTTGCCGGTTATCCGGACTTTGGCAACCTTGGGTTGCTCAACCTGAACTGTCTTGCCTAACTTTTCGCTCCATAGCTGATGACGCTGCCAGTTCATGAACTTGTCGTAATTTACTCCATAATCCGCACAGAACTCACGAAGATCCTTGGTCTCACTGCATAACTGATAGAGGTAATATACCTCCTGGTAGTTTACTTTTTCTTTTGCCATAATCATTGTTGTTTAAGGGTTACGGCGCAAAGGTAGGTTTAGGGAACATGCGTGTCAAGGCGGAAAATAGAATGGTTACGAAGTGGGAGTATTTTTACCAATATCTGAATGGGAGGTAACCCAGAAAGGCGGTGAACCGTTAGAACACCGCCTTATATAATAACAATTCCTTTAGATTTTATTTATCAAATATGTCAAAATATTTCTTTAACATATATATTCTACCTCTTCTTCCTCCAGTAACTTCTGATAATATACCACATTTTTCCATACTTGAAATTAATGTATATGCAGAGGCATTACTAATTCCTGTTATGCTCGCAACCCTATTAGCATCAATGATAGGAAGTTTGTATAGCTCTGTAACAACTTTTAATGCATTCGCAGACCTACTTCCTAATGATTTAATTTTCTCTTCGTTTTCTTTTTGAAGCAATAATATTTCTTCAAATGTTTTGACACCGTTCTCTGCCGTTTTTATAATTCCTGTTAGAAAAAATTTAAACCACCCAGATATATCGTTCTTTTCTCTTGCCTGCATAAGACAAGTATAATAAAATTTCGGTGTTTTTCAAGATAATCTGACAGGTATAAAATAGGTCTCTTCAAAATTCCCGTGCTTACCAAATACAGAGTAATCATTAACCTACCAGTTCGTCCATTCCCATCAAAGAAAAGGATGTATTGTTTCAAATTGATAATGTATTAGTGCAATTTTAAGCAGGCTCAGGGAAAAATATTTTTCATTATGTACAAATTTTTCTATATCGTCCATCAAATCAGGTATGGATGTGTATGGGTGGAACAAATATAGCATCATTTATATTTGATCCTCCTATCCAATTCTGACTTCTTCTAAATTCTCCAGGTTGCTTGTGTTCACCTCTTACGCCTTGCAATAGTATTTTGTGGACATTTCTTATCAATCTGGAAGAGAAAGGCAACTCATCCAATAGTTTAATGGCTTCATTCATAGCATTAATATAATTATGAACCTCCGTCCAGTCATCTCTTTTATCAAGAGGAACATCTTCTTTAGCCAAAATAGCTTCTTCCATGTTAGTTTGTGTTCCTTCTATTTTAGATGACTGAGTAGCTTCTTTCATCACATGCATGCTGATAAATAAATCAATATTAGGAATATGTTCGGAATACATATCCAATCTTCCAAGCATTCTGTCAGCTTTGCTTAGTAGTGTAACTACCTCCATATCTGATATTTCCCAAGCCTTATTTATTAAATTAGGCTGAAAACTTTTATAATATCCTTGATTTATATAAGTGCCTGATTTAAAACTCTTCATGTCATTTATTTTAATATTCTCAGCAAAATTAAAATAAAGATTTTCTTATTCAAGTTTTTCCGGAAATTTAAAATAAGTGTTTTTATTATTATAAGAATGAACCAAAAATTAAAATAAGCAATTTCAATCAAGTATAAAAATAAATGTAGGTTGTTTTCATGAATAATTCAGTAGAAAATACAATCTTACAACAATATTACCTTTACAGGAAACATTCTTAATAATGGCTTTCTAAGTATTTTCCATGGAGAAAATCTTTAAATTTCTTGTTCACTATATTGCCAAACAGCCAGTTGTGTTTTTCTGGTCACTGCATCTCCTGAAACTTGAAAGTCTATTCTTGCTATATCAGAACCCAATAATGTAACTGATTTCCATACATCCCGATTCACCATAACGCCAAAACTACCAGCGGATGAACCATATCCAGATATTGTTCCAGAAGGACTACTAATTAGACAGAAGAGAGTGCTATTTTTTTCCATGATGATGAGTTACTTACATCGTTTCTTGTATAAATCTTAAAATATTGGCTTGTTGATTCGACTGCTATTTGTATATAATCTCCCCCATAGTTAATAGGCAATACGATAAGGCACCCCCAGCTTTTGGATGAATGGAGCATTTGGGTATGAGCCAGTCAATCTGTACTACCCGGCTGTTTTAACAGTATTTAAGTCTGTTCCTGTCGCTAATGCTTCTTTAAATATAAACAGAGGATTTATCAGTCCTCCCACGTATATAATAAAATCGAGTAGGAGGAACGGGATTAATTCCCTGTTCCGACCCTCACACCACCGTACGTGCCGTTCGGCATACGGCGGTTCCCTAATTAACCTTTTAAACACAGGATGATAGTACATCTTAAAAGTAGGGTAACCAATTTGAAGCAAACGCTCATCCGACAAAGCCGCTTGTACAGTGGGATGACTTGCCATTCGCCAGTATTTCTTACGACAAAAGGCAGCCATTCGCACACGGCTCTCATCGGGAATAAAACTTTCTTCAGATTTCGATACCGGGTTCGGACTCGTTTCCAAGACTTCCAAATACACATCCGTATGCGATGACGGAGCCAGCCGTCCCATTCCTTTATCCTACTTTTGAGACCTGCAAACTTAAAATAGTTGAGCCAACCACGGATATACCAAGTCAAACGTTGTTTACGATATTCGTAGCTCCAGCCGTTATTACGGCTGGTGAGTTCACGTATCTTAATCTTCATCTTCTTGATACTATCGACATGGATGTAGAATTGGCATTTGCCATTTCTACGACCAAAGGCATAGGAAAGGAATTTGATGTCACGCATATAAGCAACATGGGTCTTGTCCTTATTCACCTTTAGAAAAAGTTTCGTTTCAATAAAGGGAAGCAGATTATCCAATGTGCGTTGGGCGGAACGACGGCTTTTACAAAAGATGACCAAGTCATCAGCATACCGAACGAACAAATGCCCACGTCTCTCCAGTTCCTTGTCCAACTCATTAAGCATTATATTGCTTAATAAGGGGCTCAATGGACCACCTTGAGGAACTCCGACCGGACTGTCCTCTTTCTTGCCTCCTATAAGTACACCGGAGTTCAGATATTTATGAATCAGAGAAATGACACGATCGTCTTTGATGGTACGTGACAGGATTTCTATCAACTTACTATGGCAGACTGTATCAAAGAATTTCTCCAAATCCATATCGACCGTGAACACATAACCGGCAGAGATATATTCGCCACATTTTAATAACGCATCATGAGCACTACGATGAGGGCGGAAACCATAGCTGGTTGGTGAAAATTGAGGTTCATAAAGAGGTTGAAGCACTTGTGAGATGGCTTGCTGAATCAAACGGTCAACAACCGTGGGGATACCCAAGTTACGTGTCTTCCCATTCGACTTGGGAATCTCCACACGACGCACGGGGTTCGGATGATAGTTACCATCATAAATGGAAGTTATTAGCTTATCCTTGTGGCAACGAAGATAAGGAAGCAACTCGTCCACTTCCATACGGTCAATGCCGCCAATACCCTTGTTACTCTTTACCTGTTTATAAGCAAGGTTTAGATTAGAAGGGAAAAGAATGTATTCCAATAACTCTCCTTTTTCCTGTTTAATGGCTGTAAGATGATTTTCAGTTATCCCAATGAAAGTCTGCATACCAATCAGCACTTCAGGTTCCACCCTCTGCGACGATTGGTCGGATAGAGTTTCTATGTTCGGCTTTCTTCCCATCATAAGGTAACATTCAGGTATCTTACATAATTAAGGTTCAGCCCTTCCCCATTATGGTGAGTAACAGGTACTATGGCTTCGGCTGACTTCTCACGACAAATCTTGTTTCAACCAGATACAGTTGTGGTGCATCTGTCCGTGAGACCTCCCCAGATAAGAACGTACGCTTTCATCTCATATACCCTCTGATTCTACTACATAGGGATTCGGATAGTTATAGGACTTTATTTTGTTTAGCAAACTTGTCCTCCAAATGTAGCCTTATAATCAGTTTCTGTTCGTAGAGCCGAGAGTTTGCCGCCAGCTTCCTTCAGATTCCTCCTCGCGAAGGACACCCTTGCATTGGGCTAACGATTCCCACTATCAGGGCTCGTTCGGGACTTACACCCTATAGCGCACGCCCATGCTGGGCGTACAAACAGGTTATTCATTTTCACAAACAAATAACCTGCATAAATGGAAATCCATTTTTCCGTTTAACTGCACCAAAGATATAAGTTTTTTCAAACTGTGCTTAATTCGCTGTATCTTCAGGCACAAAAATGGATAAAATAAGATACCGTCTTGTATACAATCGTAAAAAGCAACTCAACAAGCAAGGAACTGCCTTAGTGCAAGTGGAAGCTTTATTAAACCAACGCAAAATTTATCTAAAAACAAACATCTATCTACGGCCGGAGAACTGGGACAAGCAGACCTCACAAGTCTGCAATCATCCGCAGGCTAACGACCTTAACGCAATGCTGTTCGAGTATATCCTTCATCTTCAAGCCATAGAACTTTCGTTCTGGAAGAGAGGTATCTCGCCTACGCTGTCACTCCTGAAGGATGCAATAAAGAAAGATACGCCTATCAATGTCACGTTCCCAGTTTTTGCTAAGGAATACGTAAAGCACTCAGACAGACGCCAAAGCACAAAAGACAACCTGATTACGACAATCAATGTCCTGCAGGAATTTAGGCCAGGACTGGACTTTAAAGACATAACGTATAGCTTTTTTAAAGGATTTTGAGTCATATCTAAGAGAGAAAGGGAACGGTGTTAATACCGTGGCAAAGCATCTACGTCAGCTTCGGACGCTGGTCAACGAAGCGATAAATCAAGGATACATTCATGCCGATGCTTATCCGTTCCGCAAATTTAAGATAAAGCAGGAGAAAGGCCGGCACGAGTTTCTGACGCCGGACGAGCTGCGTAAACTGGAGAACCTGGAAGTAGAAGATAGGAAGCTACGTCATGTACTCGATGCGTTCCTGTTCTGTTGCTATGTCGGTTTGCGATTCTCTGACTTCTGTCAGTTGGCTCCTGAAAACTTTATCAAGGTTAACGGGAAGCGTTGGCTACACTTCAAATCCATTAAGACCGGAATAGAACTCCGGCTTCCGTTACACCTGCTTTTCGAAGGTAAGGCACTCACGATATTAGACCGCTACAACATAGAAGAATTTGCCACCTTGGGGTGTAATTCGGACGTGAACAAATACCTTTCCCAAATAGCCGGAATAGCCCGTATCAGGAAGCACATTACCTACCACACGGCACGTCATACATGTGCTACTCTGCTGATTCATCAGGGGGTACCGATTACTACTGTCCAGAAGTTGCTCGGTCATACTTCTGTGAAGACGACGGAGATATATTCGGAGGTTCTTTCAAGTACGATAATGCGCGATTTGAAGGCAGTAAAAACCCGGAAAAAACGGCTTGATTTTCAGCCAAATTTTGCGCTCCGGTAGAGAATCGGTAGATTTCATGTGATATACCTAAAATATACTGACAAGAGCTGTCAGCCTTTTTTGAAACAATATATTCTTTGTTCGTTTTTAACTTGTTTACCTTCGCTGAAAAAGGATGGTAAATGAGTAGTTTTGTGTGTGAAATAGTAGTTACGCCCATGAGCGTGTTCCATTAAGTTGGGATGCGCTTGTGGGCATTTTTGTTTAATCTAAAACCTTAGTAAGATGAAAAGATTCGTTTTCATGATGGCCGCACTGTTGATGTGCGTAGTGAGTGTTTTCGCGGCTGATGCCGTTAGTGTTGAACCTTCCGTTCCGGAGTTCCTGACCGGATTTGCCAGCTTCACCGGACTTGTTACGGTCGTGGTTCCTGCTGTAGTAGGATTTATCGCCAGCAAATTGAGTAACCCTATGAACAAATGGGTTACAATGTGGGTAACTGCCGTAGTTGGTGTAATCGTTACCTTATTTTCGTGGTGGATGAATCTCGGCTTTCCTCCGGCAGACGCAAGTATTTGGGTTGTGGTGATTGATTCGTTGTTCTTAGCCCTGGCATCGACCGGAATTGTATCAGTGGTAACGAGCGAATGGCTGGCCAAGTTGTTCGGTAATAAGGCTAAGGAGTGATGCAGAATCTGATTACCATCATAGCCCCACAACTTTTGGTTGCCGGGGCTTACTCCTTTGTTGGTGAGATAAGAAGCGTTGTCTTTGAGCTTCGCTGGATGCTTGTCTTCATTGTAGCCATGATTATAGCAGATTTTGTCCTGGGTATCATTGACAGCGTGGTCAAGCGAGGAGAGGATTTCCGGTTTAGCAGGGCTGGCCGCCGGACGATGTGCAAGTTCATCGAATATAATTCGTATCTGGTGCTGGGATTCGGTTTTGGTGTTGCTATCCTCCAGCCTGTAGGTATTTGTTCCTATACGGTATCGTCAATGTGCGGACTGGGAATAGCTATTGTATTTGAATTTGACTCAATCATGGAACATGTGTGTGAAATTCATGGAATCAAGAACAAGGTTTCCATTAAGCGACTGCTGGTCGGTTACATCAAGAAGAAATATGCTACGGCCGGAGAAATCATTGAAGAAGTAACAAAAGAGGAGGAAAAGAAATGAATAAGATAGATGCAATCGTAGTTCACTGCTCGGCCACAAAAAGCCGGGCAGGACATTGGTAAGAAAGAGATTAATCAGATGCACGTGGCTCGTGGTTTCCAGTGTATAGGATATAATTTCGTTATCCGGCTGGACGGTACCGTAGAGGTTGGACGCAGCCTTACCATAGATGGGGCACACTGCAACAGCAAGGGATTCTCCGGTGTAAGCTACAACAAACATTCAATCGGTATCTGCTACATTGGTGGACTTGATGCACACGGAAAGGCAGCCGACACCCGAACGCCTGAACAGAAGAAGGCGCTGGTTAAACTGATTAAGGAGCTTTGCGGAAAGTATCAGATTGTGGAAGTGTTGGGACACCGTGACACCAGCCCTGACTTAGACGGTGACGGAATCGTGGAACCGAACGAATGGACAAAGATGTGTCCTTGCTTCGATGCTGTGAGTGAGTATAAGGATTTGCTTACGACATAATAATAGAATTGTAATCTTAAAGCGTTCTTTGAATTGTTGGAACACCGTATTAAAAATTATTTTGTTAATGTTTATTGTTTATTGTGATTGATTGTATGTATGTATGAGTTTATTTCGTAACTTTGTATCGTTATATTAACACTATATAAGTAGTAATAGAGGTAATTGTTTTCTCATGGATAAAACATATAATTTTATTATAATGTTATATTCATGGGATTTTTGTATATTATATCATGGATTTGACGAGCTTAGATTATATGAAATTATTGAGTTGGCTTGCTTATTATAAGCATGGAACTATACTTAATAAGACACAAATGCAAAAGATTTTGTTTATGTGTTATGGCTCGTATTATGCACAAAAAGGTACTCCTTTATTTAATGATGATACGCCTAAAGCATGGCCTTATGGTCCGGTCTTTCCACGTGTAAATGTGAGGTACAATCCATCTAACCCACCGTTAAATTTAACTGATGATGACAAAAAGGCATTTGTTAAAAATCCGGACGCACTTAGACTTGTAACATCCATTGTTGCAAAATATTGTCGTGTTTCTGCACATGAACTTAGCGAATGGTCTCATGAAAAAGGAAGTCCATGGTTTAATACGGTATATGGGAAAAAGGGTGACAATTCTGAAATAAATTGGAACAAAGAAATTCCAGAAGAATTTATTTCGGAATATTTTAAAGAGTGGAGAGTATAAATATGAGTGAAAGACAGCCAGATTCAACAGATGATTTAGAACTCTTCAATGAGATTACAAATACAAGATCAAGTGATGTTGATGAATTGATTCTCTTCCTTGGAGTAAGTATGGTGCATATAAACTGTTCCAATATATCAAACGCTTTTTTTTCATATAAGCCTAAACCTTCAAGAGAACTAAATTTGGAAGATACTGTCGGAAATTTGTTATCTCCATTCTCTGAAAGTGGTGCTACTATACCTAAAGAAATATTAGATAAATGTAAAGAATTGCTTCAACATCAACGCATCCTTGAAGATACAAGAGCAAGAAGGCGTTTAGAGCATTGGGCTACAAAAATTATTTCTTATTATTTAATAACAGTATTTGTAATATTAATGCTATCAGGTTTTGCAAGTGTTATAAATACAATGTTATGCCAGTTTTGTGGAATAAGTCATGAATTTATTAAATCAATGAATTCAATATTTTTATCAGACAAAGTCCTTATAGTATTACTTAGTACAACTACTGTAAATATCATAGGCCTTGGTCTAATTGTATTGAGAGGACATTTCGGGGATAAGAGAAATAAAACTAACGAAAATAGGTAGATATCAAAAAAGCGGTGTTTCAACGATTCACCGCTTTTTTTATGCCTAATTTTATGAAATACCTACTATATCTGTTAATAGCTGCACTGGCTTTTTGTTTAGGTTGGTGCAGCCGTTCGCCAACTGAATGCAATATCGGGAAGTCTGATACCGTTACATCGGTACATATAGTTACAAAGGTAGATGTGGATACTCAGTATATTCTGTCTCCACAGCCTTATCTTGCCTGGATTTACAATTCAGACACAATCCATGTGAGCGATACCTGTTGGCACCTGCGTGAATATAAGGAGTACCAGGATAGCAACTACTACGCAAAAGTTAGCGGTGTAGCACCACGCCTTGATGAAATCCTGGTTTATCCGCGTACCATTTACCAGACTGAATACATTTATCGTGACATAACGCATAAGTCCAAACGCTGGGGGCTTGGTCTGTCTGCCGGATATGGTATCAGCAGGAACGGTTTATCTCCGGTTCTGGCCGTGACTGTCAACTATAATTTATGGCAATTCTGATATATTTATATATCTTTGTAAATGTAGAGTTCGCTTTTATTGGCAAGCGAAAAGCCCCGACCAGATTAATTTCCGGAAGGGGCTTTGTTCTTATCCTCTCATCATCATAATATCAGACCGGAGTTCGATATACTCTTTGTACTTTTCCGGGTTGTCCACGTAATCAATCACACGAGATATGGCCATATCAGCCTGTTTCTGTCGGACTTTGGTGTAGTATCGGATAACTCCCTTTGATTTGTCCGAATGGCCTAAGCAGTAGTCTATTATTCCGTCAGGAATGCCTATTTCAGAGGCGTACTGGGCGAAAGACTTGCGGGCCGAATAAAATGTAACACGTTCATCAATATTCAATTCCTCAGCCAAATCTCCAAGAGAATACGTAACATACTGAGAAAAGTTGTGATATGTGAATTTATACCCAAAGTCGAGTTTTCCCGTCCGTTTATCCATCCACCTGCATATTATCTCTCTTGCTTGAGACGGTATTGTAAATGTGATTACATTATCCGACTGCATTCGTCCTTTAGTCTTTGAGCGTGAATATTCCAATACGTCTTTTCTAAAGTCAGTTTGCATAATGTCTATAAGATTCATCCCTCCCAGATAAAAGGAAAGGCAAAAAAGGTCACGTGCCATAATCAGCTTTCTCTTTTCTGGTGAAGATTCACGAATCTTATTAAAATTCTGTACTGTCAGATCAAGCTTTCCTGATAGGGGCTGCAGATATTCTAGTCGTTACAAAAGGATGTATATCGTAAGATATATTCCACTCTCTTATCGCTCTGTTGACGACAGATTTCATTTGGGCAAGCATTGTGTTTACTGTTGTTTCAGTCACTTTCCGCTTCCGTATGAATGCGGCAAAATTCTGAACTAATGACGGGGTTAAATCTGAGAGAAGTGTGTCACCTCTTGCAAAGTCACGAAAATACCTCCCCACCCTTTCAATAGATAATGCGTATGAATCTCTTCCCTCAGACTTGAGATAGTCTACAAAATTGCTACATGCTGATGAAAAGGTTTGCTCATCGGAAAGATTGTCCGTAGAAATGATTTCTTTAATTTGCCGGCAGGAATAAAGTTCAAGATGTTTTATTGAGTCCAGTTTCTCTTGAAGGTCATCAAGGATGTTCCTAAGTTTCCGGTTTATCGCAGATGCCTCTGGATGCTTCACGACCTGACCGTTCTTAAACTGGTTCTCTGAAATAATAAATCGTGTGACGATATATGTTGTTTCATGCTTGTGACGGAGTGCAATTCTTATCTTATGTCTTCCGTCTTTTAATGCTTTTGCCTTGAAAATGGTAAGTGATAGAGTTGCCATAATGATTAAAAAATTTAAGGATACTCCAGGGATACTCACAGAATTGTAAATTTACAATTCAAATCCTTTTTTTTAATCATCGTAATAAGCTGTAGAAAATAGAAAAACCGCCTAATTCACAATGTAATAAGCGGTTTTAAGTCGGAGCCGAAAGCGGGACTCGAACGCGACTTACTCATTACGAATGAGTTACTCTACCAACTGAGTTATTTCGGCAACGTGTTTCGTTGAAAACGGTTGCAAAATTACTCTTTTCTTGAAACCTGCCAAATAAAAAAGAGATTTTTTGAGAAAAACTAAATTTTTCCGGCCCGTACAACCTGTTTCCGCTACATCACAGGGGCATTTGACACATTATTACGTGTAATTTGTACAATAGTCCCTTGTCTACCTCCTGCCGATTTCCTACTTTTACCCGCAAAATGAAACATTACACTACCATGAAAAAAGAAACTGATGATTTCACTGCTGGCACTGGCTTCACTGGGAGCCGGAGCACAAAACTTGCAAAAAGGGAGACTACGGATACTTGTACTGCCACATGAGCGGACGAGGGGAATGGACGGCCTACGCCCTGAGCCGTGACGGCGTACACTTTCACGACCTGATTGATGGCGACCCCGTATACAATGTAGAAGAAATGTCAAAAATAGAGGAGGAGCACGCGATGCCTTTATCTGCCGTACGTCCGACGGAAAGGGCTACCTGATGGTGACTACCGACATGAGCAACGCCAAGAGCCGCTCGTGGTTCAACTACGGCATCAACCTGCTGAAAAGTGACGACCTGATTCACTGGACTTCTACCACCTTCGACTTCCGCCAGGGACCGGACATCTTCTGTGACCCTCAGTCGCCCGATGTCTATAAGGACTACAGCACCATCAAGCGCGTATGGGCACCGCAGATTTTCTGGGACCCTTCGTACGTATGGGCCGATGGCACGAAGGGCGGATACATGATATACTATTCACTGCTCAATCCGGCAGAAGACCAGTACGACCGCGTGTTCTATTCCTATGCCGACGCCACCTTTACACGTCTTACCAAGCCCCGCCTGCTGGTGGACTGGGGATATGCCACCATCGATGCCGACATCAACTATGTGCCAGCCGACGGACTCTACCACATGCTCATCAAGAAAGAAGGAGGCACACCCGGCATCTTTGCCGCCACGGCCACGAAACTGACCGGTCCTTACAAGATAAAGGATGAGAATGACTATGTGAAGTTTGAAGGCAACAAGAAATGTGAGGGCTGCTCTGCCTTCCAGCTGGTGGGTGATTCCACCTGGCGCGTGGCCTACATCGAATACTCCTCCAAACCCAAAAGATACCGCATCTGCCAGGCCGATGAAAAACTCGGCAACTTCCACTCTCCCGTCACTATGGAGGGCGTGAAACATCCGCAACACGGCTCGTTCATGCGGCTCACCGAAGAAGAGTACAAGCACCTGCAGGAATGGTCGGACAGCATCATGCGCGAAAGAGCCGCCCGAAACAGCGGAGAAAAGAAATAAAAAGAGGAAAATGAAATATTTTTGTAAAAACTTTTGGCAAACATCCTTTCATTTGAACAGAAAACATTATCTTTGCACTCCGAATTATGACGTGACAAAAGAGTTTGATGTATTACTGTATAACACATAGTAAAAAGAATAAGCGCACATTCGGAGTTCCGGCGGAATGGACAAATGCCGGAAGCTATTTCTTTTTTCTTTTATGTCACTTATTTCCTGAATATTTAAGATTTCCTATTTTATCAAACACCCGGAACTGCTTTTGGCAAGTCCGGGCGTTTTTTCGTATATACGAGAGTAGAATAGAAAAAAAATACAAGATATAAAGATTATTAGTAACAAGGTAATGAGAAATGTAACATTGATCCTCGACGACGGGAGCCGCTTTCATGGCAAGTCGTTCGGCTATGAGAAACCGGTAGCCGGTGAAGTAGTTTTCAACACGGCAATGACCGGATACCCCGAAAGCTTTGACCGACCCTTCGTATGCCGGTCAGTTGATGACACTGACTTACCCGCTGGTAGGTAACTATGGTGTGCCTCCCTTCACGTTCGAAGCAAACGGACTGCCTACTTTCATGGAGAGCGAAAAAATCCATGCCGAAGCGATTATCGTAAGCGATTACAGTGAAAAATACTTTCTCACTGGAATGCTGTGGAAAGTCTGGGCGACTGGCTGAAACGCGAACAGATTCCGGGCATCACAGGCATCGACACACGCGAGCTGACAAAGGTATTGCGCGAGCATGGAGTGATGATGGGAAAAATCGTGTTCGACGATGAGCCGGACAACATTCCCGAAGCTACCTATGCAGGTGTGAACTACGTAGACAAGGTTTCTTGCAAGGAAGTGATTCGCTACAACGAAGGCGAAGGCAAGAAAAAAGTTGTGCTGGTAGACTGCGGCGTGAAATCAAACATTATCCGTTGCCTGCTCAAGCGCGACGTGGAAATCATCCGCGTGCCTTGGAGCTACGACTTCAACTCTCTGCAATTCGACGGTCTGTTCATCTCCAACGGTCCGGGCGACCCTGACACCTGCGATGCAGCCGTGCAGAACATCCGCAAGGCCATGCAGAACGAAAAACTTCCTATCTTCGGTATCTGTATGGGTAACCAGTTGCTTTCAAAGGCAGGAGGTGCCAAAATCTACAAACTGAAATACGGTCACCGCAGCCATAACCAGCCGGTACGCATGGTAGGCACGGAAAAGTGTTTCATCACCTCACAGAACCACGGTTATGCCGTAGACAACAACACACTGGGAGCCGACTGGGAACCGCTCTTCATCAACATGAACGACGGTTCGAACGAAGGTATCCGCCACAAGAAGAACCCCTGGTTCTCGGCTCCAGTTCCACCCGGAAGCTGCCAGCGGTCCTACCGACACGGAATTCCTGTTCGATGAGTTTGTAAAGTTGCTGTAATCCACTAAAAAACAAAGAAGACAATGAAAGAAAACATAAAGAAAGTATTGCTGTTAGGTTCAGGAGCCCTGAAAATCGGTGAAGCAGGTGAATTCGACTACTCTGGTTCGCAGGCACTGAAAGCACTGAAGGAAGAAGGTATCGAAACCATCCTGATTAACCCGAACATCGCCACCGTGCAGACTTCGGAAGGTGTGGCAGACAAAATCTACTTCTTGCCCGTTACTCCGTATTTCGTAGAAAAGGTCATCGACAAGGAACGTCCCGACGGCGTGCTGCTGTCATTCGGTGGACAGACTGCCTTGAACTGCGGTGTGGCTCTCTACAAAGCCGGTGTGTTCGAGAAATACAATACCCGCGTACTGGGTACTCCGGTACAGGCCATCATGGATACGGAAGACCGTGAACTCTTCGTACAGAAGCTGGACGAAATCAACGTGAAGACCATCAAAAGTGAGGCAGTGGAAACGATTGAAGATGCCCGCCGTGCCGCCAAGGAACTGGGTTATCCGGTCATCATCCGTGCAGCCTACGCACTGGGAGGTCTGGGTTCAGGTTTTGCGACAACGAAGAAGAACTGAACGTGCTGGCCGAAAAAGCGTTCTCTTTCTCTCCGCAGGTGCTGGTAGAAAAGAGTCTGAAAGGCTGGAAGGAAGTGGAATACGAAGTAGTACGCGACCGTTTCGACAACTGTATCACGGTCTGCAACATGGAAAACTTCGACCCGCTGGGTATCCACACCGGTGAGTCTATCGTTATCGCTCCGTCACAGACACTGACCAACAGCGAATACCACAAACTGCGTGAACTGGCCATCCGTATCATCCGCCACATCGGTATCGTGGGTGAATGTAACGTACAGTACGCGTTCGACCCTGAATCAGAAGACTACCGCGTAATCGAGGTAAATGCCCGTCTGAGCCGTTCTTCTGCACTGGCATCTAAGGCTACAGGTTATCCTTTGGCTTTCGTTGCAGCTAAAAAAGCTGGGATTGGGTTACGGACTGTTCGACCTGAAGAACTCAGTAACTAAAACAACTTCTGCCTTCTTCGAACCGGCATTGGACTACTGCGTATGTAAGATTCCTCGCTGGGACTTGGGTAAGTTCCACGGCGTAGACCGCGAACTGGGCTCCAGCATGAAATCGGTAGGTGAAGTCATGGCCATCGGACGTACCTTCGAAGAAGCCATCCAGAAAGGTCTTCGTATGATTGGTCAGGGCATGCACGGTTTCGTAGAAAACAAGGAGCTGGTTATCGAAGACATCGACAAAGCACTGCGCGAACCGACTGACAAACGTATCTTCGTCATCTCAAAGGCTATGCGTGCAGGCTACACAGTAGACCAGATTCACGACCTCACCAAGATTGACAAGTGGTTCCTCGACAAGCTGATGAACATCATGCAGACTTCTAAGGAACTCCACGAGTGGGGCAACAACCATACACAGCTTTCACAGCTTCCGAACGAGCTGCTCTACAAGGCAAAACGTCAGGGATTCTCTGACTTCCAGGTGGCACGTGCCATCGGCTACGAAGGCGATATGGAAGACGGTATCCTGGAAATCCGTAACCACCGTAAGAGCGTAGGCATCGTGCCGGTAGTAAAACAGATTGACACGCTGGCAGCCGAATATCCGGCACAGACCAACTACCTGTACCTGACTTACAGCGGTGTGGCTAACGATGTACATTATCTGGGCGACCACAAGAGTATCGTCGTACTGGGTTCAGGTGCTTACCGTATCGGTTCATCCGTAGAGTTCGACTGGTGCGGCGTACAGGCACTGAACACCATCCGCAAGGAAGGCTACCGCTCAGTAATGATCAACTACAACCCTGAAACCGTATCGACCGACTACGATATGTGCGACCGTCTGTACTTCGACGAACTGACTTTCGAACGTGTGATGGATATCCTCGACCTGGAAAACCCGCACGGAGTCATCGTATCTACCGGTGGACAGATTCCGAACAACCTGGCATTGCGCCTGGATGCACAGAAGGTAAACATCCTGGGAACTTCTGCCAAGAGCATCGACAACGCTGAAGACCGCGACAAGTTCTCGGCTATGCTCGACCGTATCGGCGTAGACCAGCCTGAATGGAGCGCACTGACTTCGATGGAAGACATCAACGCATTTATCGAAAAGGTAGGATTCCCTGTATTGGTTCGTCCGTCATACGTGCTTTCTGGTGCAGCCATGAACGTATGTTCTAACCAGGAAGAACTGGAACGCTTCCTGCAGCTGGCCGCTAACGTATCGAAGAAGCATCCGGTAGTAGTAAGCCAGTTCATCGAACACGCCAAGGAAGTAGAAATGGACGCCGTGGCACAGAACGGTGAAATCGTAGCTTACGCCATCTCTGAACACATCGAATTTGCCGGTGTACACTCAGGTGACGCTACCATCCAGTTCCCGCCACAGAAACTGTACGTAGAAACCGTACGTCGCATCAAGCGTATCTCTCGTCAGATTGCGAAAGAGCTGAACATCTCGGGTCCGTTCAACATCCAGTTCCTGGCTCGTGAAAACGACATCAAGGTAATTGAATGTAACCTGCGTGCCAGCCGTTCATTCCCGTTCGTCAGCAAGGTTCTGAAGATTAACTTCATCGAACTGGCTACCAAAGTCATGTTAGGCTTGCCGGTAGAAAAGCCTGAAAAGAACCTCTTCGACCTCGACTACGTAGGTATCAAGGCCAGCCAGTTCTCGTTCAACCGTTTGCAGAAGGCCGACCCTGTGCTGGGTGTAGACATGGCTTCTACAGGTGAAGTTGGCTGTATCGGCGACGATACTTCATGTGCCGTACTGAAAGCCATGCTGTCTGTAGGCTACCGCATTCCGGAAAAGAACGTCCTGATGTCTACCGGTACACTGAAACAGAAAGTAGATTTGCTTCAGGCAGCCCGCCCTCAAGGCCAAAGGTTACAACATCTTCGCTACCGGCGGTTCTTCTAAGTTCCTGGCAGAAAACGGAGTGGAAAACACCCGCGTATACTGGCCAAGCGAAGAAGGTCAGCCTCAGGCACTGGAAATGCTACACAAGAAAGAAATCGACATGGTGGTAAACATTCCTCGTGACCTCACTCCTACCGAGCCTGGAAAACGGATACAAGATCCGCCGTGCCGCAGTCGACCTGAACATTCCTCTGGGAACCAATGCCCGTCTGGCAAGCGCATTCATCAATGCCTTCTGCTCTATGAGCATTGACGACATCGCTATCAAGAGGCAGGACGAATACAAATAATCCGTACATTGTGATTTGCTTCATTTTAGTTTTACAAAATAAAAAGAAACAACACAAAAGACAAGTTTTTTCATAAAAATTAGTAGTTTTGAGAAAATTGAAAAATACAACTATGAA
>VOFG01004422.1_pt1 | contig 53679 bp, 79 predicted proteins | sample 5384171 | NCBI WGS metagenome assembly VOFG01 (sample SAMN12384726, study PRJNA508395) | human gut metagenome | isolation source: healthy gut F | host: Homo sapiens
GCTGAGCGTCAGGAGCTTCTGCGTCATGCGCGTCAGGCGGTCTGACTCATTTCCGATGTCGCTGACGAACTCGCGCATCGTGTCCGCGTCCATATCGTTCTGCAAAATGGAATCGGACAGCAGCTTGATGGAGGCCAGCGGCGTCTTGAGCTCGTGCGACGCATCGGATACAAACTGCCGCTGCGTCGCCTCGGACTCCTGCAGGCGGTCGGTGAGCTTATTGAACTCGGTGGCGAGCGTCGTATATTCGTCGTCGCCGCGCATCTGGATTTTGTGGCTGTATTCGCCCTCACGGACCAGGCGCATGGAAAGGAGGATCTTGCGCATGCGCTTGGAGCTGACGACAGAGAAGATCGCCGAGCACAGAACCATGCCTCCCAGCAGAATCCACGACCCGCGCAGAATATTCCGCTCGAGATTTTCGATGATCTCGCCCTGCTCCGCGTCAAAGTCCATCACGTACACGCAGCCGATCGGCGTTGCACGCGACATGATAGGAACCGCGGCGAAGCTTTGCAGCGCGCCCGCGTGATACGCGCAGTGGAACACGTCGCTCCCGCCCAGCGCCTGCACAACCGCCTCCAAAAGCGCGTATTTCCCAACCGCATTCTGGTTGATGGACGAGTCATACAGCACCTTTCCTTCAGCGTCGGTGATCAGAAGCCGGCTGACGTTGATATCGCCCAGGACGGAAATAACCTGATCGACCGTCTCCGCGCTGAGCGTGTCCGCCGTTTCAAACGACGACGCAACGACCTGAATTTTGTCCTGCATCGAGGCGTACTTCGCCTGAAACATCAGCTCGCGTGTGTTGCTCGCCGAGTAAATATTCAGAAACATCAGCGCCAGCGACGCAATGACCATGTATGCCAGCGCGTTTCTCAGCTGGGAGCTGTTGGAAAACAGCCGCAGACGGCGTTTAGAACTTGAAATAGTAGCCCACTCCCCACTTGGTCATAATATGCTCCGGCGCGGCAGGGCTGCGCTCGAGCTTTTCACGAAGCCGTCGGATGTGCACATCCACGGTGCGGATATCGCTGCTGGTGTCGTAGCCCCAGATGGCGTTGAGCAGCGACTCGCGCGAGTAGACCCGGTTCGGGTTTCGCATCAGAAGCTCCATCAGGTCAAATTCCTTTGCTGTCAGATCGACAAGCTGCCCGTCGTTATATGCATCGCGCGCGTCGCGGTCGAGCGTAATATGCCCGCAGACAAGCTTGCTGTCCGGCTGCGCCTGCTGCTTCTGACCGGCTCTGCTGCGCCGCAGAAGCGCCTTGATGCGTGCCTTGAGCTCGAGAATGTTAAACGGCTTCGTCAGATAATCGTCCGCGCCATGCTCAAAACCGAGAAGCTTGTCCATGTCGTCTGCCTTCGCAGTTAACATAATAATCGGAACATCTGAAAACTCGCGGATCTTTCCGCATGCCTCCAGACCGTCGAGCCGCGGCATCATGAGGTCGAGCACAATGAGGTCGGGGTTCTCGCTTCCCGCCAGCTCCACCGCCTCCATGCCATCGCAGCCGGTAATGACCTCATAGCCCTCGTTTTCCAGATTGAACCGAATGCCCTTGACCAGGAGCTTTTCGTCGTCTACTACCAGTATTTTCATTTGGAATCCTCCACTGTTACAAGTTCCCGGAGACCTTCAAACGTCCCCTCTCCGATGCCCTCGACATCCATCAGCTGCTCCGGCGCGGAAAAGCGCCCATACTGCGCGCGGTAGTCCAGAATCCGCTGCGCCAGTTTTTCTCCGATGCGCGGCAGTGTCATCAGCTCCTCGAGCGTCGCGCGGTTGAGGTCCAGCGGATACGTAATCTCCGGCTGCGCCGCTTCTTCCGCTTCCGACTCGTCCTGTGCCGCTGTATCCGCCGCAGCGTCCGGTTTGTCCGTTTCCTCCTGCGCAGGAAGCTCGTCGGTCTGTTTGACCGCATGTTCGGTCTGCGCCGCAACCTCATAGGGAATCGACTGCCGCCCGATGAAAAAGCCAATCGAGAAAACCATGGTCAGCAGCGCCAGAAGCGCAAGCAGCAGCTGACTGTTCTTTGTCCGCATCCGGCTCCCTCCTGCCCGTAAGATTGACACAGCGCACATTTGCTTATATAATATTCTAGCACAGATGGCGTAACTTCGGCAATGCCGATTCAATAAAATGGTGATGTTTGATGAAAAAAACAAGAATTCTCGTACTTCTTCTGACGCTTCTTTTAACACTCTCCTGCCTGACGCTGCCGCTTCTTGCCGCAGCGGAGCCTGCCGCAGAAGACCCGTCTGCAACCGCTTCCGCTGATGCATCTGCCGATGCTTCCGGCGATGCGCAGGATACGGCAGAGCAAGAATCTTCCCAGGAGGTCATCGTCTCCGCCGATCCCAGCTTCACGGTTGCGGCAAAGGCGGCGCTGCTCATCGACCTCAACACCGGGCGGACCGTCTATGAGCAGGACGCAGACGAGCGCGTGTATCCCGCGAGTCTGACCAAAATCATGACGTGCCTGCTGGCACTTGAAAACGGCAACCTCTCGGACGTCATTACCGTCGACGAGTCGGCGCTCTCAGGTCTCGATCAGGACAGCAGCGTCGTCGGTTTACAGGTCGGCGAGCAGATCACGCTCGAGGATCTTCTTTACTGCATGATGGTGCACTCCGGAAACGACGCGGCAAACGCCGTGGTAGCCGAGTATATTGCAGGGTCCGTTGCGGACTTTGTCCGCATGATGAATGAGCGCGCCTATGAGCTCGGCTGCAAGGACACGCACTTCAATAACCCCCACGGTCTGCACGACGAGAGCCACTACACCACCGCGCGCGACCTGGCCCGCATCACGCAGGCGGCGCTCAAGAGCGAAAACTTCCGGCAGATCGTCGATACTGCCGAGTATGTCATCCCCGAGAGCGCAACTGGCGAGGAGCACAAGCTCAAGACCACCAACCTTCTGATCTACAAGTCGACCGGCAACTCTCTGTACTATCCCCGCGCCACGGGCGTCAAGACCGGCTACACCAGCGCAGCGGGCAGATGTCTGATTGCGACAGCGGAAGACGACGGCATCCGGTTTTTGTCCGTGCTGTGCGGCGCGAAGACGACGATTCTCGATACCGGGGACCTTCTCATGGAGAGCTTTCCGGAGACGATCAAGCTGCTGGACTACGGCTTTGACAACTTCTCCTACGTGACGGCGCTGTCTCCGCTCTACCCCATCGATCAGGTAACGGTCCTCAACTCGGCAGGCTCCGAGGCTGTTGCCGTTGCGCCTGCGAAGGATGTGCGGCTGCTGCTTCCCGCTAACTACAACCCGGAGGCGCTCCGCACGGAGGTTCTGCTGGATGCGAATGAAGTCGAAGCGCCCGTATCGGAGGGCCAGAAGCTCGGGCTTGCGCGGGTCTATTACGGTAACGAGCTGATCGACGAAACGGATCTTCTGGCCATTGCGGATGTTACGCGCTCCGAGCTCTCGTCTGTCGCGACGAATTCTACGGCCTATATCCAGCAAAACTGGTGGAAATGGATTGTGTTTCTGATTCTGGGCATCATTGCGGCATTTCTGATTTTGCTTGTGCTGCTGCAGATTCGCCGCAGAAGACTTCGCCGCATGCGGCTGGAAAAGCGCCGCCGGGACTGGAAAAGCAGTATCGCCGCCGCTACCGCGACGACCGCGAGGAATAGTCGCAGAAAGGAAGGTCACCATGGGCTGGGAAGAGCTGCGGGCAATGTGCCTGCAATGTACGATGTGTCCCCTGTGCCAGACGCGGCACAACGTTGTATTCGGCGTGGGGCCCACGGACGCGGAGATTCTCTTCGTCGGAGAAGGCCCGGGTGAGCAGGAGGATCTGACCGGAGAGCCGTTTGTCGGGCCCGCCGGGAAGCTCCTGGATGACATGCTGCGCATCATCGACCTCGGGCGGCACAACTGCTATATCGCAAACATCGTCAAATGCCGCCCGCCGCACAACCGCGACCCGCTCGGCACCGAGCAGGACGCCTGCATCGGCTATCTGCGCAAACAGACGAAGCTGTTGAACCCCAAAATCATCGTCTGCCTCGGAAGAATTGCCGCGATGAAGCTGATTCGCGAGGACTTCAAAATCACGCGCGACCATGGCACCTGGGAACAGAAGGGCGGTATCTGGTTTACCGCGATGTACCACCCTTCGGCGCTCCTGCGCGATGTGACCAAGCGCCCCGATACGTTCCGGGACCTCAAAGCCTGCAGGCAAAAGCTGCCGAGCTCTGCACGCATACCGATTTTAAAGAAGAATCCTCTCTCCAATTACGGTGAGAGGGATTTTGCATTTTTTACTTTTCCGACAGGCGCTTCTGGGCCATGTAGTCGTGCGCCGCAGTTTCGAGCGCATATTGTCAAGCGGCTTTAATTCCAGTGCGCCGTACTTGCGCTCCAGCGCGGTTTTCAGCACAAAGTCCGCAATCTGCGGATTTTTGGGAAGCAGGCAGCCGTGCGAATAGGTCGCGAAGACGTTCTTGTAGCGCGCGCCCTCAAAGCCGTCTTCCCCGTTGTTGCCGGAGCCGGCCAGCACCTTTCCGATGGGCTTGACGCCGTCTCCAAGGTATGTTTTGCCGGAGTGGTTCTCAAAGCCGACGACCGTCGTCCCCAGCTCGTCGCAGGTGTACATGTAGTTTCCGATCATACGCTGCTTCGAGCCGACTGTGTAAAGGTCCAGCGCGCCTGTAAAGTCGCACTGCACACCGTCCCACGTCTTGTAATACTGCCCCAGCATCTGATAGCCGCCGCAAATGGCAAGGACGGGAAGATTGTCTTCGATCGCGGCTTTCAGCTCTTCGGTCTTCTCGCCGCGAAGATCAGGCAGCAGCACCTCCTGCTCAAAATCCTGTCCGCCGCCGATGAAAAGCAAATCGTATTTGGAAGCCTCTAGCTTCTGTCCGATCGAAACCTCGTCGACATGCACATCAATGCCCCGCCAGGCAAGGCGCTTTTGCGCATACAAAGAATATTGCCCCGATCGCCGTAGAGGTTCAGAATATCGGGATACAGATGACAAATGTTCAGTTCCATATTCTCCCCTCCTTACTGCCAGAATTCCTTGTAGCCGTACCGCTTGGCAATCGTGCCGCGCAGCGCCAGCATCGCGGTATAGGTCGGCATGACGAAAACCGGAAGCTTTTTGCCCGTCGCTTCTTCCATGAGCTGCGCGTAGTCCTTCTGCACATGAATGCGCTCTTTCGGGAAGCCCGCATACAAAAAGCGCAGCGCCATATCGTCGGCGCGGACACCGGAGACATAGATATCGGAGAGAACTTCTCCATCGCCGTCAGCCGTTCAAAGTCCACGTCCCAGATCCAGCTCACGTCCTTGCCGTCCTGCGCGCGGTCATTGAGGCACGCTGCAAAGACAAAGGGCTCGGTGCGCTGGGTGAGGAAGTTCAGCACCTGATTGCAGCCCGCGGGGTTCTTGATCAGAATCATGCGCACATCGGTATCATGAATCTGGAACTTTTCCATGCGCCCGAAGCCGCAGGCAAAGCTGGAAGCGACTTTGCCGCGAGCTCCATATCAATCCCCATAACCGACGCAGCCGCCATGCACGCACAGGCGTTATAGATATTGTATCCGCCTGGCAGGTGGATGCTTGCCGGAACCTGCTTCCCGTTTTCCTCGAAAATGACCTCGGAGTGCTCGTCGTCGGTTCTGAGAACCTTCGTCACATGCACCTGCGGCTGCGGTCTGTGGTAGCCGCAGTTCGGGCAGCGGTAGCCGCCTAAGTGCCCGTAGGTCACGTAATCGTAGGCATACTCGTGCTTGCAGCGGATGCAGTACGGCGCGTCGGAAAGCTCCTCGACCCGGTCGTGATAGATGGGCATATCAACGCCGAAGAAGACGACGGGATTCGGCAGCACATCATGCAGCGACGCGCACAGGGAATCGTCCGCATTCACGCACAGCGTCGCGTTTTTGAGTTCTCAATGCCGATGCGGATGTTTTCCAGCGTGTGCGTGACCTCGCCGTAGCGGTCAAGCTGGTCGCGGAATACATTCGTCACCACAACCGCCTTCGCGTCAACAAATTTCGAGATGGCCTTGAACGCCGCCTCGTCGGACTCAATCAGCGCATGCGTATAGCGGCACTTGCCGGTCAGGCTCGAGTGGACCGCGAACTCCGCCGTCACACCGCTTAAGAGGTTTGCGCCGGATTTGTTGGCAAAGAAAGAGATTCCAGCGTCTGCCCACGACTGCTCGATCATACGCGACGTCGTGGTCTTGCCGTTGGTGCCCGTGACGATCACGGTCGTTACGTCCTTTGCAAGTAACCCAGCAAATTCGGGCAGATCTTGAGCGCCACGCGCCCCGGGAAGTCGGTTCCGCCTCTGCCCAGAAGGCGGATCAGCGACCGGCAGCACTTGCACGCAAGCACCGCGAGAAATACCTTGATTTTCATGCCACAGTTATACCACATTTCGTAGCGACTGACAAGGGTGCTAAAATTTTATGACAAATAGTTACGAAATGTTAACAAATTTGCTCTTGCCCCGGTTGTCATAATCTGATATAATTTGACGTGGAATCTGAAACTGGGGTGGTATATGTGCGGTTTATCTCTTGGAACGTCAACGGCCTGCGCGCGTGTATGCAGAAAGGCTTTGCGGAGTATTTTGCAGCGCTTCATGCGGATTTCTTCTGCCTGCAGGAGACGAAATTACAGCCGGAGCAGATCTCGATCGACTTCCGGGGTATTTTCAGTTCTGGAACTCAGCCGAGAAAAAGGGCTATTCCGGCACCGCTGTTTTTACGAAGCACCCCCGCTGTCCGTCACCTACGGCGTCGGCATGGACGAGCTTGACCATGAGGGCCGGATGATCACGCTGGAATACGGAATTTTTATCTTGTCACCTGCTACACGCCGAACGCGCAGGAAGGGCTGAAGCGCATCGACCACCGGCTTTCCTGGGACGACGCATTCCGGAAGCTTCATGGAGCTGGACGCGAAAAAGCCCGTCATTGCCTGCGGCGATTTAAACGTTGCGCATCAGGAGATCGACCTCAAAAACCCCGGTCCGAACCGCGGAAACCCCGGCTTCTCCGATGAAGAGCGCGAAAGCTTCACAAGACTTCTGGACGCCGGCTTTACCGATACCTTCCGCTACCGGAATCCAACGCTTTCCGGCGCGTACTCCTGGTGGAGCTACCGCTTCCACGCGCGCGAAAAGAACGCGGGCTGGCGCATCGACTATTTTCTCGTCTCCGACCGGCTGCAAGCCGGCAATTGAGGCTGCACCGATCTACGACGAGATTTTCGGCTCGGACCACTGTCCGGTCGGGCTGGAACTGAAGGAGGAACTGCTATGAAAATCTGCAAAAGACTGATGGCGCTGGCTCTGGCGCTCGTGATGCTGCTGCTCTACCACGGGCGCAAGGGCCTGCAGGAGCGAAATACAGCTCGTGGTTTGCCCCATATTATAAGGAAATGCAGGCGCTGGGCATCCTCCCCGCTTCGCTTCACCTCCGGCATTGATCTGACCGCCACCATCACGCGCGGCGAGATGTGCGAGCTTGCGGTCGTCGCGTTCGAAAAGGCGACTGGAAACATCATTGACGAGCTGGAGCGCACCGATTATTTCACAGATACAACGGACAAAAACATCCTCAAGGCACATGAATACGGCATTGTCAGCGGCTACCCCGACGGCTCGTTCCAGCCGAACAAGACCCTCACCCGGCAGGAGTTTTTCAAGATCATCCAGAACTTCTGTGAAGCCGCCGCCTTTACAGCCCCTCGACGCGCTCGAAGGACCTCGGGCTCGTTCGCGGACTCCGGCTCGATCGGCGCATGGGCGCGCGAGGCTGCGCAGCTGTGCGTATCCAATCGTTTGTCGACGGCACGAAGTCCGGCTCTTCCACTATCCTCGGGCCCAACTGAAGGCGCAAGCCGTCAGGAGGCCATGGTCATGTTCCTGCGGGCGTATAAGGACGTGCGCCAGTGGTACAACGTCAACATCACGACGGCCAGCGTCGAGGTCAACGAAAGCGACCTGAACGTCACCGTGACCGACGTCAGCAAGACCATGTATTGCGACCGATACGCTGAATGTCCGCGATTCGTGGCTTGTCCAGCAGCACAAGGTCGGCACGCTTACGATAAACCAGGCCGTCACCGTCACCGGCCGCTGCTCGAACGGCTGGTACCGTATCACAATACGATCGGCCACACCGCCTACGTCTCCGGCCAGTATCTTTCGAACGAAGCGGGCGGCATCCTCGGGTTCCGGCGGCATCGACCGTCCGGCAGCGGCGCGGCAACCGATATTGCAAACTTCGCCATGAGCTTCGTCGGCTACAGCTACGTCTGGGGCGGCATGTCGCCGTCGACCGGTTTCGACTGCTCGGGTCTGATGTACTATGTCCTTACGCAGTACGGCTACAGCATGAAGCGCGTGGCAAACGACCAGATGACGCAGGGAACTGCTATCTCGAGAGATAGCCTCCAGGTCGGCGACCTTGTCTTCTTCGGCTACGGCAGCTACGCCAACCACGTCGGCATGTACATCGGCAACGGCAACTTCGTCCACGCCTCCACACCGTCTACCGGCGTTCGTGTCAACTCCCTGAACGAGACGTATTACAACACCAGATACATCGGCGCGCGCCGCATTATCTGAGCATCAGAAATCAGCCAAAGCCCTCCCGGAACCTCCGGGAGGGCTTTCTTTGCAGTCAAAGCAGAATGCAGATCATACCGCCGGTATTTTCGTTGATCATGCGCGCGAGGGTTCTCGTGAGCTTCTGGCGCGCATCGTCCGGCATGCGCTGGATTTTTGTATTGAGGCCGTCGGTCACGAGATCGTAGAGCGATTTTCCGAAAATGTTGCTCTGCCAGAGCTTTTTCCGTGTCGCCCTCGTACTCTCCGAGTAAGTATTTGATGAGCTCATCCGACTGCTGCTCGTCGCCCACGATCGGGCTCAGCTCGGTCTCGATGTTGGCGCGCATGAGATGAATCGACGGCGCGCTTGCTTTTAAGTGCACGGCGTAGCTGCTGCCCTTGCGGACAATCTCCGGCTTATCCAGATGCAGCTCTGACGGGTCCGGCATGACGATGCCGTAGCCCGTGGCGCGCACCTGCTCCATTGCGCTTTTGACGCGCGCATACTCCTGCTGCTCTGCCGCCAGCTCCGTAAGAATCTGCATGAGGTCGAGCTCCCCCGCAATCTCCAGCCCCGTCTTTTTGGGACAGGAGCTCATAAAACAACGACTCTGGAACCGACAGCTCTGCCGTAATTGTGCCCGTTCCCAGATCCACATCCGTCACGGCAAACGATTGTACCTGCGCAAGCTTCAGAAGCTCCTTCATCGCAGGCTCTGCCTGCGCAATCTTCGTGAGCTTTCCCGCCTGTTCGCGCATCGCGTCATAGAGCGCGGTTTTGACCGGGCTGTCGTCCGGCAGCGCCCGCACCCAGCCGGGCAGGCAGAACCGGAGCTCCGTCGCCGGAAACTCGTACATGAGGTCCATCAAGATGCTCTGAATCTGCTCTTCGTCCATTGTGAGCGCATTGACCGCCCGCGCGCCGACGCCGTATTGCTGCGACAGCCTGCGCGCCTGATTTTTTGCCTCTGCGCTCTCGGGGTGCTCGGAGTTTACGAGAATCACAAACGGCTTTCCGGTCGCGAGCATATCGGAAATCGCGCGGCTTTGCGCCTGTTCATAGTCACCCGCCGGAATATCCGTGATGCTGCCGTCCGTCGTCATGACAATGCCGATGCTGCTATGCTCCTCCATGACCTTTTTTTCGTGCCGATCTCCGCCGCCTGCGCCAGCGGAATTTCCTCCGGCGCCCATGGCGTCATGACCATCCGGGGCATTCCTTCTTCCTCGGCTCCCATCGCGCCGGGGACCAGATAGCCGACCGAGTCGATGAGCCGGACTTTGAGTCTCGATGTACCGTCCGGCGATATCTCCACCGCCTGCTCGGGCACAAACTTTGGCTCCGTCGTCATGATCGTCCGCGCCGGAGCCGGATTGGGGCAGCTCGTCGCGCGCGCGGTCGCGCTGATAGGTATTCTCCAGATTCGGAAGCACCAGCTGCTCCATAAAGCGCTTGATAAAGGTTGATTTTCCGGTCCGGACCGGGCCGACAACGCCAATGTAGATGCTGCCGGCGGTCCTTTTCGCAATCTGATCGTAAAGATGCCTTGCTTCGTCCACGTTACCGCCTCCCTGTTCTTATCCCTGCTCGATGGAATCCAGCATGACCGCCATGCCGCTACACCGGAATGAGGACCAGCGTCCCCTGCTCGACCTCTCCGGTTGAAATGCCGTTTGCGCCTGCAATCGCCTGCTCGCTCGTCCGATACGCTTTCGCAAGCTCCCAGAGGCTCTGCGTCTGGTCAGCAGTCTTTACCACCACGCAGAATTTCTCCTCCGTCTTTTTCGCCTTCTTCCAATGCGCCGCCCGTCAGCGTCCGCAGCGCCTGATCACAGCAGCAATCTGCATGGAAGCTCACATCATAGCGCACGTCGATTCCGCCGCCGGACGGCGCTGCAAAGCCGTCTCTGCCCGGCTGTACGTTTGCCTGGCATATTGTGCCGCCGCCTGCCGCTACCGTGCAGGAAACCTGGTCGCGCACAATTGCCGACTGGAGCGCGCCGTCCTCGTCCATGTAGAGAATGTTCACTGTTGCCGGTGCGCTCAGCTGAATGCCGCCGTCTTTTTTCTGCTGCGAGACGCTGTCTAAGTAGAGCGTGCTGTCGAGAACCGCGCGCGCCTGCTTGGGGACGCTCCCGCGCAGCGTACCGCCGGGCAACTGCCGGTCGAGCAAACACGGAAGACGAACCTCGCTCCACACAGGCGAAAAAATCACCCCTTGTGGCATACGCATCCTCGGTAAGCGTCAGATCATAGCCCTGCATGGCAACGCACTGGCAAAGAAGGTTCGCCGATAACAGAATTTTTGCCGGTTCGTCTTCCATGTGCACAAGCTCCGCCTCGCTCCCCGTGACGCAGATCTGCACCTGCAGCTCGTCGTCTGCATAATCTCCGCGCAGCTCACAGTACTGTGACAGCGGAAGCTGGCGGCTCATCACCTGCGGCGTGCCGTCCGCCCCCAAAAGCAGCGCCTTGAAGACAAGAACGCCCTTGAACACCGCCTTGTTTCCCGTCAGCTTCTGCTCGGTAATCTCCGGCGTCAGCCAGTACTGCACCAGCTTTGCAGTCTCCGGCTCGCCGCCGGAAAGCTCCAGATCCTCGGTCATGGAAAACGGTTTCTCCGCATATTCGCGCGGCAGCACGCAGCGATAGTCTGCCGTCTTCGTCTGCAGCGCCTGCGGTGCGTCTTTTAACGTGCGAATCGTCTCGCCCGTTTCCTCGAACCCTGCCAGATCGCACACAACGCTCACGCGGACCAGAATTTTGCGTGAATTGATCAGCCGCGCATCTGCCGCGCGCACCCGGCACATGGCAAACAGCTGTGTCTGCGCCGTCGCCGCCGGATGATCGTAACGGACCGAATACGGAAGGTAGCACTCCAAAGCCCGCGCCTCGCTCCCGTCCTCCGGCACATACAAAAGCCCTGCGCGCACGCCGCCTGTTACCGCCGCGCCCCCGTCCCGGCACTCCTTGCCGCGCATGACCGCGCACGCGCCGGTAAAGACAATGCGTCCGCAGTCCGGGTAGCTGTCCGGGACAATCAGCTCCTGTGTCAGCTCCTGCGCCGCACTCCCGGAAAAGATCCGGCGCAAATAATCGATCGACTGCGCTTCAAAGACAAGCTCCATACTCTCACTCCTTGTTCGTTCTGGCGGGCGCTCCCGACCCGCCGGACGCGCCTGCCACGTCTTAGAAGTATATACGCGCGCATGGACAAGGATATGCCGGTTTTTTCAGCAGCAGTCCATCAAAAGTGCAAGCGCGATCAGCCCCGCCGCCAGCAGCAGCTTCCAGAGCCACGTACCGACCAAAAACGACAGCAGCAGCCCAACACCCAGCCCCAGCAAAAACAGTCGCAGCTTTTCCGTTCGCGGACACATATCAATCACCTCTTTGCCAGTCTACGCAAAAAGTTCTCCGATGTGACCGCACGCAAGCAGAAAACTGCCCGCAGGCAATGCCTGCGGGCGGTTTTGCCGATTCACTTTTGTCCGTTTCGCCGAATCTCACGCAGAATGCAAAGCCCCATAGAAAGCATCGGAAGCAACACGCGCAGGCATAGAAAGCCCGCCGGCTGTATGCTGAGATTAGCGTCCAGCAGCAGCCCGGCAAACCACGCCAGAACCGTCCAGACAATTGCCTGTAAAACCATGTCAGTTTCCCCTTTCTTTCAGCTCCCAGGGCTTGATGTCCTTCGCCAGTTCATACAATCGCCGGTAGCTGTCATACCGCGTCGGCTCGATCTTCCCCTGCTCCAGCGCCGCGCGCACCGCGCAGCCGGGCTCCTTCAGGTGCGCGCAGTCGGGAAACTGGCACTTGCCGAGATACGGCGCAAAGTCTGAGAACGCATACTGGAGCTGGTCTTTTAAAACCAGGTCCATCCGCTCGGTATCGAACGAGGAAAAGCCGGGCGTGTCGGCAACAAAGGTATCGTCTCCCAGTGCGTACAGCTCGATGTGCCGCGTGGTGTGCCGCCCTCTTCCGAGCTTTTCCGAGACCTCGCCGACGGCAAGGTGCAGTTCGGGGCAGAGCTTATTTAAGATGCTCGACTTGCCGACGCCGGAGTTTCCCGTGAACGCCGAGAGCTTGCCGGAAATGGCCGCGCGCAGCTCGTCGATCCCCTCGCCTGTCTCGGCGCTGGTCACAATCACGCGGAAGCCCGCGCGCCGGTAAATTCCGGCAAGCCCCTCTCCGGGCTCGAGATCGTTCTTGTTCACGCAGATGAGCGGCTCGACCCCTGCTGCCCCGCGATCGCCAGCACCCGGTCGATGAGGAACGGCTCTGTCTGCGGAATCGCGCACGAGGCCAGCAGCACGAGAAGGTCGACATTCGCGACCGCCGGGCGGATGAAGCTGTTTTTCCGGGGTAGAATTTCTGTCACGGTTCCGCTTTTTCCGCTTCTTGAGATCGTCACAAAGTCGCCGACGAGAGGCGAAACGCCCTCTTTCCGGAACTTGCCGCGCGCGCGGCACTCGACGACGCCGTCTTCCGTCTGCACATAATAAAAGCCGCTGAGCGCTTTGATAATTCTATCGTTCATCATTCTGCCAATGCGTCAAAATCAATTTCCTGCGAATCGTACAGCACGCCGTCGAGATACACGTCGACCGTCTGCACGCCGTTTCCTTCTACCGTAATCATGACAGTTCTGCCCGACTGGTCCTCCATGTCCACCGTGAAGGGTCCGACCTGCGTTTCCCCGCCGACCTTGACCAGAATCTCATAGATTCCGCTCGAAACCGACGGCATGCGCACGGCAATTTCTGTCTGCACAGGCTCCGCCTTCGGCGTGACCTCCACACGAATCATCTGCGTGTTGGCAGACGTGTGGCTCTCGCCGAGGGTGTTGACAATCTTGCAGAAATAGTACCAGACGCCAGCCTTGTCAGTATCGACCTCGCAGGTGGTGTTGTTCTTGCCGCTGCGGGAGACCAGCTCCGCGTCGGCGACGTTTCCGGACTCGGATACGTACCACGCATAGGTCAGCTCGCCGTCGTCTGCAACCTCTGCCTTGACCTGCAGCGTCAGCTTGTCGCCCTGCTCCACCACTGCATCCTGCGAAAGCGTGCGGATGAGCGGCTCCTGCGCCTCTTCGGGCCCCTTGGAGGCCTGCAGATTGATGACCGTTCCGGCCTTGACCTCGGTCTCGGCGTCGATGGACTGGAACGTGACCGTACCCTCGGGGAGATCGCTGTCGACATATTTGATCATGCCGTCGCCCAGTCCCGCTTCCTTAATCATCGCAATCGCGTCGTCCACGTCGGAGCCGATGAACGACGGCACCTTCACGAGCTCCACCGGAACGCCGGTCGAGACAACCAGCGTCACGCTCTGCCCGTCGGTGAGCGGCTCGTTGCGCTCGGGGACGGTCCTTATAATATAGCCCGCGGTGTATACATCGCTTTCCTGATAATCCACCGAGATGGAAAGCGTGATGGGAAGGGAATTCAGATAATCCAGCGCGTTTTCCAGCGGCAGATTCACAACGTTCGGCATGACATTGCTTTCAATGCCGGTTGAAAGCGTCAGCTCGATTTTGGAGCCGACCTTGACCATCGTGCCTGCGTTCACGCTCTGGTCGATCACATAGCCGCTCTCGTAAGCGTCGCTCGCGCGCCAGTCCGTGACTTCGAAGGTCAGATCGGGGTACTGGCTCTGGTCGAAGTTCTCGTAATACTGTCCGACCATCTGCGGAACCTCGACCTCCTCGGTCCGGCTGAACAGGTCCGAGAAGAAATACGAATACAGGAAGTAGCCGATGCCGAGGACCGCCAGCACGATGCACACGATGCCTGCCGTCAGCGCAACGTTTGCACCCTTTTTTGCGCTCTGGCTCTGCGCGGGCGGCGCAGGCGGCTGCTTGCGCTGTGGAATAGACACCCGGGACGGCTGCTTGCGCTCGCGCCGGGAAGCCGGTCTGGAAGATAGTCGGGGTCGTTGAGCAGGCGCTCCACATCGAAGGCGTCCTGATCGTCGGTAAAATCGAAAATCACATTCGGGTTTTTGCGGAAAATTTCCAGATCCGCCAGCATCCGCGTCGCCGAGGGGTAGCGCTTGGAAATATCCGCTGCCATCGCGTGCATGGTGATCTGCTCGAAGCCCTCAGGGATATCGGGGTTCAGTTCGCGCGGCATGACGGGCTTGGCGTTGATGTGCTGGATGGCAACGGAAACCGGGGTGTCGCCGTCGAAGGGCGGCCGGCCAGTCAGCATTTCGTACATCACAACGCCGAGCGAATAGAGGTCCGACCGGTAGTCGACCTTGCCGCCCTTCGCCTGCTCGGGGAAATATAGTGGACCGAGCCGAGCGCCTCGCGCGTGAGCGTATTCTGCGCCGAGGAGATGCGGGCAATGCCGAAGTCTGCAACCTTGACGCTGCCGTCCTTCAAAATCATGATGTTGTGGGGCTTGATGTCGCGGTGGATAATGCCCCGGGAGTGCGCGTGCTCAAGTGCCTTGGCAATCTGCGTGGAAAAATGCAGCGCCTCGCGCCAGTTGAGCCGGCCTTTCTGCTCGAGGTACTGCTTGAGCGTAATGCCCTCGATCAGTTCCATTACGATATAATCGAGGCCGTCCGAGTGCGCCACATCGTAGACGCTCACAATGTTCGGATGCGAAAGCATCGCAACCGCCTGCGACTCGGCATGGAACCGGCGGCGGAACTCCTCGTCCTGCGACAGCTCACGCTTGAGAACTTTTATGGCAACGAGGCGGTTGAGGCGGTTGCAGCTGGCCTTATACACAACGGCCATGCCGCCCGTCCCGATAACCTCGAGAATTTCATATCGATTGTCCAACAGCGTTCCTATGTATTGATCCATAAGATTGCTCCTTCCCTAAACAAGCGCCATCGCGACCGTCACATTGTCCGGTGCGCCGCGGATTTTTTGCGATGCGCAGAAGTCTCTGGCAGCAATCGCTCTTGCGCACGCCGTGCGCAACCTCAAACAGCATCTCCTGATCTGCCATCACATTCGACAGACCGTCGGAGCACAGAAGCAGGCAGTCGTCGCGATGCAGCTTCTGGATATAAATATCGCCCTCGACCGATGGCTCGGTTCCCACGGCTCTTGTAATGACGTTTTTCCGGGGTGGTTCTTGGCCTGCTCCTGCGTCAGCTCGCCGCGCTGGACCATGAACTCCACAATCGAGTGGTCCGTCGTCAGAAGCTGCACGCCTTCGGCGGTAAACAGATATGCCCGGCTGTCTCCGACGTTGATAATCACGGCGGTATCCCTGATAATCAGCGCCGCAACGAGCGTCGTGCCCATGCCGGTAAAATCGTCGCTCACCTGCGCCTGCTCAAAAACCGCCTTGTTTGCCAGCTCCAGCGCGCCCCGCAAAACCTCAGCGCCCCGCTCCGGCGTCATACCGGGTCTCTGGCAGCGGCGCACCTCGTCGGTGAATACGTCGACCGCCAGCGAGCTTGCCACATTGCCGGACTTCGCCCCGCCCATGCCATCGCAGACGATCATCAGCGAACGGTCTCTGGAAAAGGACACCATGGCGTAGGAATCCTGATTCTGTTCACGCAGATTGCCTGGATCGGTCAGTCCCCAAAGCTGCATGGTAATTGCTCCTTTCCGTCGTTACTGTTTCAGTGCGTATTTCCTGCGCAGCTGCCCGCAGGAGGCATCGATGTCGCTGCCGAGCGTCCGGCGCACCGTGGCAGTAATGCCATGTGCCTGCAGAATGCTCTGAAAGCGGGCAATTGCCTCGCGGGAGCTGGTATGAAGCCCGGTCTCCGCGACGTCATTAAGCGGAATCATATTGACATGCGCGCCCATGCCGGAGAGCTTTCTCGCTAGAAGCTCCGCCTGCTCGGGGCTGTCGCTCACGCCGGAGATCATCGTGTACTCAAAAGACACCCGCCGCCCGGTGATCTCGTAATACTCCTTGCACGCAGCCAGCACCTCTTCGACGTTCCAGCGTTTGTTGATCGGCATGATTTTGTTTCTCGACTCGTTGTCTGGCGAGTGAAGCGACACCGAAAGCGTCAGCTGCAGCTTCCGCTCTGCCAGAAGCCGGATTTTATCGACCAGACCGCAGGTGGACAGGCTGATGTGGCGCATGCCGATGTTCATTCCGTCCGGGCTGTTGACCAGTTCGAGAAACTGCATGACCGCATCAAAATTGTCCAACGGCTCCCCGATTCCCATGAGCACAATGTTGGAAATCGGAAGTCCGGAATCGATCTGGCTGAACAGCACCTGGTCCAGAAGCTCAGAAGGTCTGAGTCTGCGCACCAGTCCGCCAAGCGTCGACGCACAGAACTTGCAGCCCATCAGGCAGCCGACCTCCGACGAGATGCAGACTGTGTTTCCGTGATGGTACTGCATGACAACGGACTCCACGCAATTGCCATCTGACAGCCGCCAGAGGTACTTGATCGTGCCGTCCTTTTGAGATACCTGCTTGCGCGCCACCTCCGGCGCAGTGATTTCATAGATCCCGTCCAACTTCGCGCGCAGCGGCTTGGAGAGATTGGTCATCTCGTCAAAGCTGCGCGCCCCCCGGTGGAGCCAGGTAAAGACCTGCTTTGCGCGGAACTTCGGCTCTCCCAGCGCAGAAAATGCCTGCTCCATCTGGGAAAGGCTCATGGATTTGAGATCTTCTTTCATACGTTCTTCCTCAGTTTACAGATGAAAAAGCCATCGGCTTCGTGAAGGTGCGGATAAAGGGTCAGCATCCCATCGGTCTGTGCGTCCAGCCCATGCCGGAAGGGCAAAGACCTCCAGCCGGAATTCCGGATGGCGCGCCAAAAAGGCGTTTGCCACATTCTCGTTTTCGCGCTTCAAAACCGTACACGTGCTGTAGACCAGCACGCCGCCGGGCTTTACATACCGGCTCACATTTTCCAAAATCGCCGCCTGCACCTGGGGCAGCAGCTTCTCCGTCGGCGCAAGGTCTCTTATATCGGATATCCGGCTTTTTGCGGATCACGCCGAGCCCCGAGCAGGGCACGTCCGCGATCACCACGTCGAAGCCCGTATTCAAATTCCGGCTCAAACTGCGACGCATCCGCCTGCCGCGCATGGACAATCGAAACGCCCAGACGCGCGGCGCCTTTTTCGATCAGAGAAACCTTGTGCGCATGAATGTCACACGAGGTGACGCTTCCCTTCGTTCTGCATCGCAATTGCTGCGCAAAGCTCTTTCCGCCCGGCGCGGCGCAGCAGTCCAGCACGCGCATCCCCGGCTTTGCGCCCGCAGCCATCGCCGCGCCTTTGCCGACGGGTCCTGCACATAGACCTTGCCGGAGGAAAAACTCCAGCTGCGCCAGGTTTCCCGTTCCGCGCACCAAATAGCAGCCATCCAGCCACGGATGCTTCTCGAAGGCAATGCCCAGCTGCGTCAGCGCCTGCTCTGCCTCCTGTGCATCGGATAAGAGCGTATTGACCTGCAGGCACGTCGCGGCGATCTCGTTGTCCGCACGCAAAAACGCCTCGATCTGCTCTTCTCCGATGCTCTGCTGCAGCAGCTCCACCAGCGTCTGCGGATGACTGTAGCGCGTGGCAAGATCCTCCGGCTGGCGGAAGCTCTGCTTTGCCGCGACAGCGCGCGCAGACAGCCGTTGGTCATACCGGCGGCTTTTTGTTTACATAATATTTCGTCAGTTCGACCGCCTCATTGACCGCTGCCGAATCCGGAATTTTGTCCAGCAGCAGAATCTGATACGCGCCGAGCCGCAGAATATCGAGCATCACAGGCTGTAGCCTGGACATCGGTCCGCTGACGACCTGCGAAAGATAAAAGTCCAGCAGCAGCCGGTTCTGCATCACGCCGTAGACCAGCTGACGCCAGCGCTGCATCGCGCCGGTCCAGCCTGTCGCGCTGCACATATTCCTTTAAAATGCCGTCTGACCACGCGCCCTGCCGTCTTGTGGCAATCAGCGCGGTCAGCGCCGTTGTTCTGGCGCCCATACACGTCCTCCCGGACGCCGGAATGCGTCCATGTTACAGTTTCATCGGATGCCCGTTGAAGTAGGCGCTTGCTGCCATGCGCTTGCCGCCTTCTGCCTGAAGCTCGGTGATGACCAGTACCTCGCCGCCTCCGCAGGCAACCTCCAGCCCCCGTCTGGTCAGCGCCAGAAGCGTTCCCGGCGCCTTGTCGGTCGTCTTCTCTGTTTTCTCCACGCGGAAAATCTTGAACGTTTTGCCGTCCAGCTCCGCCGTTGCAACGGGCCACGGAATCAGCCCGCGCACGTGATCGATGACAAATCTTGCCCGCTTTCGCTCCAGTCAATCGGGCTCATAGCCTTCAGAGCATCGGCGCGTAGGTCGCCTTCGCGCTGTCCTGTGGCGTTCTCGTCGCAGTCCCGGCTTCAATCGCGCGCGCAGTGTCGCAGGCAAGCTCTGCCGCTATGTGGGACAGGCGCTTCATCAGCTCGCTCGTCGTCTCCATGGGATCGATCGGCGTTCTGCGGATTTCAATGATATCGCCCTCGTCCATGCCGGCGGACAGATACATTGCCGTCACGCCCGTTTCCCTGCAGTGGTTCAGAATCGACCACTGCACGGGCCTGCACCCGAAGCTCCGGCAGAATGCTCGCGTGCATGTTGATGCAGCCGAACTTCGGAATGTCCAGCACCCGCTGGGGAAGGATTTTTCCATAGGCCACAACGAGGATGAGGTCGGGCGCAAGCGCGCGCAGCTCCTCTACCACCGCATCGTCCCGGAACGTTTCCGGCTGTAGACCGGCAGGCCCACTGACTGGGCGTAAGTCTTAACCTCGGACGCAATGAGCTTCATACCCCGGTTCTTGGGGGTATCCGGCTTTGTATAGACCGCCGCAATGTCAAAGCCCTCGGTGTAGAGCTTTTCCAGGCACACCTTCGCGATCTCGGGCGTTCCCATGTAGACAATTTTCATGCCTTCGGTCGTCCTCGCCTTCCTCCGCTTCCTGCTCCTGCTTTAGAAGCTCGTCCAGCTCCTCGGGCGTGAGCAGCTTTTCGGCAAACTCGGTGTACATGTGCCCGTCCAGATGGTCGATCTCATGCAAAAAGCAGCGCGCGGTCAGGTCCTCGCCTTCATACTCATACCAGTCGCCGTGGCGGTCCTGCGCACGGACCTTCGCGTATTCCGGGCGCGTGACCAGCCCCCACTTGCCGGGCAGGCTCAGGCAGCCCTCGATGCCGGTCTGCTGCTCTTCGCTGACCTCCACGATCTCAGGGTTGACCAGCTCCCAGTCCTCGCCCTCGGTGTTCACGATCACCACGCGGCGCAAGACGCCGATCTGCGGAGCGGCCAATCCCGCGCCGTTTGCGTCGTGGAGCGTTTCGATCATGTCGTCAACCAGCTGCGAAAGGCGGTCGTCAAATTTGGTAACCGGGCGGCAGACCTTGGTAAGCACCGGGTCTCCGACCGTGACAATGTTGCGAAGTGCCATAAAATATCCCCTCAATCGTATGAATTGACGTCAGCGTAGGCGTTTACGCCGCGATTTTGTTTCTCTTTTGCAAATATGCACAGCTCCTGCGCCAGCAGAAGCCGCAACGGTTTGGAATTCTTCGCCGCCAGCGTCAGCCGGTAGCGGTAGGTGTAGTTGATCTTTGCCACCGCACACGGCGCAGGTCCCAGCAGCGTCGCGGGGCAGCCAGCGAACGCCTGCGATTGCAGCTGTGCGCGCAGCCGGTTTCGAAAGCGCATTGCCGCCTGCACGACCTGATCTTCGTAAAGCCCCGTAAAGGTGAGGAAGAAAAGATCCTGAAACGGCGGGCAGCCGTGCAGCTGCCGGATGGCAATTTCCATCTCGTAAAAGGCATCATAATCCTGCTTCGCTGCCAGCCGGATCACCGGATGCTCCGGCGTCATGGTCTGAATCAGCGCCAGCCCTTCTTTTCGCCGCGTCCGGCTCTGCCGGCGACCTGCGTGATCAGGCTGAACGTCGTCTCCGCAGCGCGGTAATTTGCTCACGTACAGGCTCATATCCGCGTCCAGCACGCCGACGAGCGTCACGTTTTCAAAGTCGAGTCCCCTTGCTCACCATCTGCGTGCCGAGAAGAATCGGAATTTTTTCCGTCTCGAAGCGTTGCAGCAGCAGCTCATGACTGCCGCGCGCCGTGACGGTGTCTGCGTCCATGCGCAAAAGCGGTGTATCCGGGAAAATCCAGCGAAGCTCCTGCTCGATTTTCTGCGTGCCGCTGCCGATGGGCTTGAGCGCGCCGCCGCATTTTTCGCACCGCGCGCACGCGCAGGCTCGGAGTAGCCGCAGTAGTGGCAGATCAGGCGCTGGGTGACCGAATGATACGTCAGGTGCACGCTACACCGCGGACACGTCGGCACATCGCCGCACTCCACACAGACCAGATACCGGCTGTTGCCGCGCCGGTTGAGAAAGAGAATGGACTGTCTGCCGGCGATGATATTGTCCCGCAGCTTTTCCTCCAGCGGCAAGCTGATTGCCGTCGCGTTTCCCCTGCCGGATTTCCTGCTTGAGATCAACAATCTGCGTCTGCGGAAGCGTCTTTTTCGTTGTAGCGCTTTTTGAGCGTATATAGGGTATAATCCCCGTGTTTTGCCTTGTACATGCTCTCAACCGACGGCGTCGCCGACCCGAGCAGCACCAGTGCGCCCGCCTTTGCCCCGCGGTAGCGCGCAATTTCTCTTGCGTGGTAGCGGGGGGAATTCTCGGATTTATAGGTATGCTCCTGCTCCTCATCGAGAATAAAAAGTCCCGGGGCTCTGGACAGGCGCAAAACGGCAGAGCGTGTGCCGACCACGACGCGCGCCTCGCCGCTTTGAATCCTGCGCCACTGCGCAAAGCGCTCAGCGATGCGAAGGCTTGAGTGGAGCACGGCGACCTGCTTGCCGAAATGCGCCGAGAGCTTTTCCAGAAGCTGCGGCGTCAGAGATATCTCCGGCACAAGCAGAATCGCACTCTTTCCTGCTTTCAGCGCCTCATAAATCAGGCGGATATAGACGGCGGTTTTTCCGCTTCCGGTCACGCCGTACAGCAGCGCCACGCCCGGCTTCTGGCTCTGCATCTGCCGGCATAGCCCGTCAAATGCCGCCTGCTGTTCGTCGTTTAAAACCGGCGGCTGCGCAGCTTCCTGCGCGGGGCTCAAAAGCTCCGGCTGCACCTCCTGCTCCCAGATCGTAATCAGCCCCAGCTTTTCCAGCCGCGAAAACGTGGAAGCAGTCGCGCCGGTCAGCTCTGTCAGCTCGCGGCAGGCGCATTCTCCCGCCGCACCGAGCAGCTCGAGAACCGCCGCCTGCACGGGTGCGGTGCGCTTTTTCTTTTCTGCGTACCGGGCTGCCTCCTCGGGCACGGCTATTGCGGCGAATTTCTGCTTGCGCGCGCCCGGCTTCTGCGTCAGCTCGAGATCGTTTTCGATGAGTTTTTTGGAAAGCAGCCAGCCGATTGCCGCCTGCGCCTGCTGCCGGTCTTCCATCTGGTAAAAGCGCAGTTTCCGGCGCACTGCGCCGAAATCCTCCAGCAGCTGCCATGACAAAACATTCCGTCTGCGTCCGCGGCAGGTATCCCGCCAGTCGGATGCGTCTTCGCGGATGCGGTAGATTTTCTCCTGCCGGAACCAGAGCCCGGCGGGGAGAATCGCCTTTACCGCATCATAGTACGTACAAGAAATACCGCTCGCGGACAAACGCCGCCAGCCGCAGCTGTTCGTCCGTCATCACGGGCGCATCGTCGAGCAGCTGCTCGATTGCCTTGAGCTTGTCCTCGCTTCCTGTCTGTACGCCCAGCACGATTGCCTCCGTGCGGCGGTTTGCCCTGCCGAACGGAACGACCACGCGCATGCCGGGAAGAATCTGCATGCCCTGCGGAATGCGATAGGAATACGGCTGATCGATGGCATATACCGCGCAGCTCACTGCGACCTGTGCAATCATCGTCTTCCCCTGCCTTTCCCAAAAACAAGCGCGAAGGCGTAGGCAGGTGCCTGCGCCTTTGCAGTCAGCTCTTTACTTGCGGTATTTTTCCTTGAGCGTCGCGGTCAGTTCGCCTCTGGCAACCTCGTTGATGGCGATGGTCACGGGCTTGTCCGTCAGCGGCTCATGGGTCATTTCCGACTCAATGGAAAGCTGGCGGGCGCGGTGCGCCACAACGTTCACCAGCAGATAGCGGCTGTCGACATGTTTGAGTAATTCACTCATTGCGGGGTAGAGCATGATAGTTCCTCCTTGATCAAATGGATACGCTCCATGGTTTTACATTTTTCCGCCAGCATGATGGCGCGAAGCTCCTCGCTGGCACGGGTCAGATCGTCGTTGACAACGATGTAATCGTAATTTACCGCCTGGCTGCATTCCCAGCGCGCGCGCTCGAGCCGCTCTTCCATGAGCCCCGGCGCAACGTCTCCGCGGTGGACCAGACGCTTGCGGATGACATCGAACGACGGCGCAGTCACAAACACCAGCACCGCATCGTCCGGCAGGCGCTTTTTGATTTTAAGCGCGCCGACGACCTCGACGTCCATCACAACGTCCACGCCGTTTTCAATCGCCTCGCGAATGGGCTGAAGCGGCGTGCCGTAATAATTGCCGACATACTCGGCATATTCCAGCAGCGCGTCGTTCGCAATCAGCTCTTCAAAGCGCTCGCGCGAGACAAAATAGTAGCTCTTACCGTCGACCTCGCCGGGTCTGATCGGGCGCGAGGTTGCCGATACAGAATACTGCACCGTTTTGCAGCTGTCAATGATGGCGTTGAGCAGCGTGTTTTTTCCGACGCCGGACGGACCGGACACCACAAACAGTTTTCCCCTCATCCTTCCTTCTCCTCCGGTTCCGGCTTCTCCTCCATCCGCGCGGACAAAATCTCCGGCGAGACGGACGAGAGAAGGACATGGTCGGTGTCCATCAAAAGCACCGACTTTGTCTTTCTTCCGAACGAGGCGTCAATGAGCATGCCGCGCTCGCGCGCCTCCTGAATCAGTCTTTTGATCGGGGCAGACTCCGGCGCAATCACCGCAAGCACGCGCTCGGCGCAGACCGTGCTTCCAAAGCCGATGCTGATAAGCTTCATGGCGCGCCTCCGTCACTCAATGTTCTGCGTTTGTTCGCGGATTCTTCTCAAGCTCCGCCTTGATCTCGACAACCGTTCTCGCCTGCTCGAGATCGTTGCCCTTCGAGCCAATGGTGTTTGCCTCGCGGTTAAACTCCTGCAGCAAAAAGTCGAGCTTTCTGCCGATGGCGCCGCCGGCTGTGAGCATGGCGTCCAGCTGCGACAGATGGCTCCTTAACCGGACCGTCTCCTCGTCAACAGCAATCTTGTCCGCGTAAATGGCAGCCTCCTGCAAAATGCGGCCCTCGTCGATGTTCGTGTTCTGCAGAACCTCCTGCATCTTTTGCGTCAGACGGCTGCGGTACTCGACAAGCGTTACAGGGCTTCTCGCCTCGACCTTCTCCACCAGAGCCAAAACCGTCTTTGCCCGGCTTCTCAAATCCTGCTCCAGCGCCGCGCCCCTCGAGCGTGCGCATCGCAGAGAATTTGGACAGCGCCTGCGAAACGACCGAAAGAATCTCCTGCGTTGCCTGCTGCTCGTCCTCCTCCTGCTTCTCGACGACAAAGATGTCGGAAAAGCGCGTGAGGCTGGAGACGGAAATATCGTCTTGACCTCGTAGTCCTTCGCAATGGTTCTCATTGCCGAAAGATACCCCTCCAGAACCGGGCGGTTGAGCGAGATCTTCATATCGCTTCCGGCAGTGACGTTGACGCTGATGAACACATCGACCTTGCCGCGCGAAATTTCCTCCTTGACCTTCGCCTTCACGCTGTCCTCGGCAAAGCCGAACACGCGCGGCAGCTTGACGCTGCAATCGAGATAGCGGTTATTGACCGAGCGGATCTCCACGGTAATCTCGCGGTTTTCAAAGGTCTGTACGGCTCTTCCGTAGCCGGTCATGCTTTTAATCACGGTAACATCTCCAGTTCGTATTTTTCGCCGGATTGCGGCGCTCTCGTGTCAAGTTTTTACTCTACAGCTTCGAGCACCACGACGATCTTGTAATCGTCGCCGATCACGCCCGCGTCGGGGTAACCGTCAATGTAAATGGTCACGGGGACCTGATAGGTGCCTGCCTGCGTATATTCCGAAAGGTCTGCCACCACGCGCAGATTATTTGCCGCAATTCTGTCAATCTCGGTATTCGATGCGCGCACGGTCGTCTGCACCAGCTGCGTGATGCTTCTGGCGTCGAAGCCGTCGGGGGTGTTGATGAAGGCAATGTTCGTCGCGCCGATGACCTTCGTCCGCTTGTTCTTGATTTTTTGATGGTCACGGTCGCGGATTCTTCACCGGATACGTTCTTCGCATCGTTCGGAATCTTGATGTCGAACGACAAAACGGCGTTGTTATCCGTCGCACCGAGATCGACGTTTCCGAGGACAATCGTGTTCACGCTGTCCAGGACCGTCGCGTCGCCCGCGAGCGTGATGGACTTCGGGTCAATATCCACATCTGCATCCGCGCCGGTTGCGCCGCCGCCGTCAATGAAGTTCACGGAAAGCGGCACCTGCTTGTATTTGACCACATCAAGCTCTACCTCGATCGCGTCCACGTCCGTCGTGAGGTCGCTCATATCGACCGCGTTTCCGTCCGCGTCAACAAGCGTATAGTCGACGCTCTCGGTGATATTCTTATCAACGTTCGTCCGGCTCATGACGATCTGCGCGCATGAGATGGTCGACACCACGGATTCCGGCCCTTCGACCGTCACGGTATCGTAGTCAAAGCTCGTCGACTCCAGAAGATACCCATCTGCCACCTCGACGCCCGTAAAATCGCCTTGCACCTCAATCTCGCGCCGCGAGCTTTTCCACCTGAATGGTGATGACCGACGGGTTCCGGTCGGTGACCTGCACGGCGGAGGCCTGCACGGCGTTCGGAAGCGTGAGCTGATAGCTGAGCTGATATTCCTTCACGCTGCGGACCTTCGACACGTCCACCACAGCAGTGATCTCGTCTTTATACTGCTCGAGCTTCTTAAGGTCGGTATTTTTTCCGTAAAAATGCACGCTCACCATGTCGGTATAGTCGCCCTTGATGATGAGCTGCTGGTCCTCGCGCAGAACCTCCTGCCCGGAAAATGTCACGGGAATACCGGAGATGATGGTGTCGCCGTCCGGGTTCACCACCGTCACGACATATGCCCACAGACAGATGGCCGCAAGCAGGGAGATCCCCATGGTAATAAGCTTACTTCTTTTCATTTTGTTCCTGCCTCGTTTTGAAATGGCTCATAAACCAGCTCTTCACCGGACTGCTCTTGGTCTCCGGCTCCGAAATCAGTTCGCTCACCAGGAGCTTTTCGAGCGTCTTCGGCGCAAGGTGCCGCTTGAGCATGCCGCCGATGGCGACGGAAATCGTGCCCGTCTCCTCGGAGACGATGACGACCACCGCGTCCGAGACCTCGCTCGAGCCGATGCCCGCGCGGTGGCGCGTGCCGATGTCGCTGGGAAGATGCGTATTTTCAGACAGCGGCATCACGCAGCCCGCCGCTGCCACGCGGCTCCCGCGGACGATGACCGCGCCGTCATGCAGCGGAGAGTTCTTGAAAAACAGGTTCCGCAGCAGCTGGTCCGAGACCTTCGCGTCGACGATCGTTCCGGTCTTGAAATATTCGTCCAGCGGCATACTACGCTCAAAGATCAAGAGCGCGCCGACCTTCTCCTTCGACATGACCTCGCAGGCCGCGACGGTCGCCTCGATCGCCTGCTGTTCGGGCGAGGCCGCGCCGCTGCTGCTGATCAGGTTCGAGAAGAATCTGCCGCCAAAGCGCTCGAGCATCCGCCGCAGCTCCGGCTGGAACATGATGACAAGCGCAATGACGCCGATCTCCAGAATCTTGCTGAGGATCCAGTTGAGCGTGTAGAGCTTGAATATCTCCGTCAGACCCGTCACCACCAGCAGAAGCAGAATGCTCCTTGCTATGCGCGCCGCGCTCGTCGAGCGGATCAGGCGCATGACGGAGTAGAACAGAAATGCGACAATTAAAATATCAATAATATCGTTAACCCCGATCTGGGGGATACGGTTCCAGAATTCCTGAAAAAATGTGCGTATCGCGGTCATAGATGCCACTCCTGCTGATACTTATAATTATTGTGATTATACTCCAAATCGGCGCGCAGTGCAAGTGGCGAAGCGGAAAAAATGAAGTTTCACGCAAGACAGGACGCGGCCAGCTCGCGCACCTCACGCGCGGTGTTGAAAACAGAGAAACCGGCTCGAACGGTGCCGGATTGCAGCGTCCCTGCCGACTCGTGCGCCAGCGGCGCGCAGTGAAGCCCCGCGCGAAGCGCAAAGCCCTGCCGGGAAAGTCTGGCAGCGGTTTTCTCCACATCCTCCCGTTCGAGCAGAAACGACACCACGCCGGTCTGCGCCGCTCCATGAAAGACCCGCACACCCGGCATCGCTTCCAGCTCGGCAATCAAAAAAGCTGCGCGAGCATCTTTTCGTGCGCGGCAATCTGCGAAAGCCCCACGCTTCTGACAAACCGCACACCCTCGTGCAGCGCGCAGATGCCCGGCACATTGTGCGTGCCTGCCTCGCCTGCGTCGGGGGTAAACTCCGGCATCTGCGCGCGCTCGGACAGGCTCCCCGTCCCGCCGGCGAGCAGGGGCCTGAGTGCATGCCCGCAGACCAGCACGCCCGTCCCCTGCGGACCGTAGAGCGACTTGTGCCCCGGCATGCACAAAAACGCCGCAGGAAGCTTTCTCAGAGACACCGGCAGAATCCCTGCCGACTGCGAGCAATCGAGAATCAGCGGCACCTCCCGCTCGCGGCACAGCGCCGCAATTTCCTCCACCGGCAGAACATAGCCGAACACGTTCGACACGTGCGTGCAGACAACCGCCTTCGTGTTCTCTGTGATTGCCGCGCGGAAGCCCTCGATCGTATCGTCCGGGTCAAACAGCCGCCGTCCGGCAATGCGGACATCCGCGCCGATCTGATTGAGCGGTCTCCACACCGCGTTATGCTCAAAGCCCGAAATCACGACCTCATCGCCCGCTGAGACCAGAGACCGTATGGCAAGGTTCAGCGCATGCGTGGCGTTCATGGTGAAGACGATGTCCTCCGGCTTTGCCTCAAAAAGCGCTGCCAGCTCCTGCCGGCAGGCATAGACCGCGTCGGAAGCGAGCATTGCCGGTCTATGTCCGCCGCGTCCGGGGCTTGCATAATGGTCCATCGCGTATAACAGCGCCATTTTTTTCACCTGCGGCGGCTTTTGCAGCGTCGTTGCTGCCGCGTCAAAATAGATCATGACCCGCCTCCTCCACAAAGCCGTTATCAAACTGCCGGAACACCCGGCGGAAGCGCACGCCGCCCGCAAAAACAGCGTCAGCGCATCTGCGCCGTCCGGACCGTCTGACCTCCAGTACATACCCGCAGCCCTGCTCGGCAATCTGTTTCGGCGCGCGCGCAAGCTGCGAAAAAACACCTGCGTTCTGCAAAACGCTCCGCCCGTCCTGCGCAGCTGTCAGAGAGCGGAACGAGAAATCATACACAAACATTGCGACCTCCTCCTCAGCCCATCGTATGCGTCCGCACGCCCGTTTGACACGGACCGCGCCCGCTCGCAGTTTCTGCATATTGTGTATATTTTTGCAGAAAGTTTCCGTTAAGACTTGACAAGATTCTCGGCTCTGTATAATAGGTAGACAGTTGTGATAGAGGTTGCGCACAGCATGAGTCGCGTCCGAAATCCGGCGGGAACCGGGGACGTAAAAGGGCTGCGCGCCGAAGATGGGCGATCCCATTCCTGTGGGCAGTCTTCTGGGACGCAGGAGAACATCCTGCGGACTGTCGCGAAAGCGGAGCGCTGTCATGTCGTCTTTAGGGATTGTTCTGTTGCGTCATGATGCTGTCATGACGCAATTTTTGTTTTGTGAAGGAGACCCACCCATGAAGAAGAACAAATCCCATGTGCTTTTGCGCATCATCGTCATCGCAGCGATGCTGGTTCTGGTCGTCGCTGCTGCAATCCAGTGCGCCAACGGCAAATCCCTTGCCGAGACGGCATGGTCGCTGCTGCCGCCCGTCATTGCCATCGTTCTGGCGCTGGTCAGCAAGGAGGCATACAGCTCGCTGTTCATCGGCGTCGTCGTTGGCGCGCTGTTCACCACGAACTTCGCGCCCGTCGCCGCACTCGATGCCGTCGTCAACGACGGTCTGATCGCTGCCATCGCAGATAACGCCGGCATTTTCCTGTTTCTCGTCCTGCTCGGCATCATCGTCGCGCTGGTCAACGCTGCGGGCGGCTCGGCTGCTTTCGGCCGCTGGGCGGAAACCCACATCAAGACGCACGCAGGCGCGCAGTTTGCAACGTTCATCCTCGGCATTCTCATTTTCATCGACGACTATTTTAACTGCCTGACCGTGGGCTCCGTCATGCGCCCCGTCACCGACAGCCACAAGATTTCCCGCCCGAAGCTTGCCTACCTCATCGACGCGACTGCGGCTCCCGTGTGCATGATCGCGCCCATCTCCTCTTGGGCCGCCGCCGTGTCCTCGACCGCTGAAGGACTCAACACCGGCATGAGCGGCATCGAGTTGTTCATCCGCGCCATTCCCTATAACCTCTATTCGCTGATGACCTTCGTGTTCATCATTGCCATCATCCTGATGAAGTTCGACTATGGCCCCATGAAGCAGTATGAAAAGAAAGCATCCTCCGGCGACCTTTCCGCGCTGGAAAGCGAGGAGGGCGAGGTCATCAACCCCAAGGGTCATCTGCTCGACCTCATCCTCCCGGTTGCTGTCCTGATCATCACCTGCACGCTTGGCATGCTCTATGTCGGCGGCTTTTTCGGCGTGGACACGTCCGGCAGCGCTGATTTTGTCGGCGACTTTGTCGGTGCCTTCGGCAACACCGACGCCTTCGTCGGCCTGCCCTGGGGCGGCATCATCGCGCTGGTTCTGACCGTGATCTATCTCGTTGCCCGCAAGGTCATCACCTTCCAGCAGGCAATGGAGTGCGTCCCCAAGGGCTTCATTGCCATGATTTCCCCGATCCTCATTCTGACGCTCGCCGTCAGCCTCAAGGCAATGATCAACTCCCTCGGTGCAGCCGAGTATGTGCGCGATCTGATGGTCTACGCTTCCGATTTCCTGTACGGTATGCTCCCGGCGGTCATCTTCCTTGTCGCCTGCGTGCTGGCCTTCGCCTCCGGCACCTCGTGGGGCACGTTCGGCATCCTGATCCCGGTCGTCACCGCCGTCTTCCCGACGGACAGCCCGCTTCTCATCATCGGCATCTCGGCCTGCTGCGCGGGCGCTGTCTGCGGCGACCACTGCTCGCCCATCTCGGACACCACCATTATGGCCTCCGCCGGTGCGCAGTGCAATCACCTGACCCATGTTGCGACCCAACTCCCCTACGCCGTAACTGTCGCTAGCGTTTCGTTCGTCGGCTTCATCGTCGCGGGCTTCGTACAGAACGTCTATGTGACCCTCGCAGTCTGCACGGTTTTGATGCTTGCCGTTCTCTTCGCGCTTCGCAGCATGGAAGCGAAAAAAGGCCGCATGACAAATTAGGCAAAGAAACAGTAAGTTGCGTACACAGAAACCCTCCGTATGGCTCGCCATACGGAGGTTTCCATTCGTTATTCGTCTTTTTCCTCTGCCGCTTCGGCAGGAACTTCCACCTGCTTTGTCTCAGCCTGTTTCTCCGGTTCGGTATCTTCCAGCTTCGCGCCGCAGTACGGGCAGACGCTCGGTCTCCGGGAGCCGATCTTGAAGCGCTTTTTGCAGTGCGGGCACTTATAAAAAACCAGCGCCTGCAAAAGCCCCAGCACCATCAGCCCCGCACCGACTGCACTCATCGTCAGCGACTGCCGCCGGTTTCCGAGCATGACAATCAGAATGCCTGCCGCGCAGGCGCTGACCATCATCCGCTCGCTTAACCTGTAATCCATCTTCCACTCTCCTCTTTTCAAAAATCAGTCCAGCTCTTTTCCACAATTCGGGCAAAACTTTGGTACCGGTCCTCTGGGTTCCAGCTGCGCCCCACAATGCGGGCATTTATAAAACAGCACCATCTGCAAAAGCCCCAACGCCAGCACGCCGAGTCCTGCCGCGCTGAGCCAGCGGATTTCCAGAATGGTCGACACCAGGACCAGCGCGAGGCAGAGATAGCACATCACGGAAAACAGCTTTTTGCTTCTTTTATAGTTCAACGATGACCTCCTTTCATCCTCGTCCGGTTTCCCCGGCGATTTGTTCTTGCGCTCTGGAAAATGATAACCAGCGGCTCGCGGAGCGTTTTTCTGCCGTCATAGCGCTCGGTACGCACGGTGATCTTCCACTGGTCAAAGGAAGCGCAATCAGCTCGTCCGACAGCCAGTAAACCGGCTGCTTCTTCGTCGGCTCGGGCAGCGGCGTTTTGGGTCTCGCGCCCAAAAATGTGATGCGTTCGAGCGTGTTATCGAACATGGCGTTGCCGCTGTCGATGCAAAGCGTCAGCGTGTCGTCCTGCATCGACACTTCCAGTATCTGCGCGTCATGCAGCCCACGCACCCAGTACCAGCCCGGGCAGCTTTTCGTCTTTCATACGCGCTCGATCAGGCACACCGCGTGCGCGGCGATTCCCTCGCCGCTGCCGGTAAAGCCGAGGCGCTCTTCGGTCGTCGCCTTGACGCTGACGTTTTCCGCGTCCGTTTCCAGCGCGTCTGCGATTCGTTTTCGCATGGTATCGATAAACGGCGCAAGCTTCGGCCGCTGGGCGATCACGGTTGCGTCCAGATTTCCGGGCTTCCATCCGTGCTCCTGCAAGAACATCGCGCACTTTTTTTGAGAAGCTCCACACTGTCCGCGCCCAGATACGCATCATCGTTGTCCGGAAACAGCTTTCCGATGTCGCCCAGCGCAGCCGCACCCAGCAGTGCGTCCATGACGGCATGCACCAGCACGTCTGCGTCCGAGTGTCCGTCGAGGCCCTTTTCAAACGGAATCTCCACCGCCCAGAATCAGCTTTCGTCCCGCGACCAGCCGGTGCACATCGTACCCATGTCCGATTCTCATGGCGTCTGCCTCCGTTTCAGAATCAGCCCGGCAATATCCAGATCCAGCGGCGTCGTAATCTTGATGTTCTCCTCTGAGCCGTCCGTCAGCAGCACCGTCATACCCAGCGCCTCGACCGCTGAGCAGTCGTCCGTGAGCGAAAGGCCCTTTTTCTTCGGGTTTTGAAGTGCTCCGCGCAGCAGCTCAACGTCAAACACCTGCGGCGTCTGCACGGCAAAAAGCGTGGACCGGTCCGGCGTTTCATCCACCGCGCCGGTTTTGGATACCTTGATCGTATACATCCAGATGGTTCGGCGCAAGGTTCGTCATCACCGCGATGTGCGGCGAGCGCTTCATATCAAGCAGCTGGAACGACGAGAGCTCGACGACCGCGAAGTCTTCAGGCTGCATCTTCTCCGCGTCGCACAGCAGCGGGTGGCCGATGTTGCCGCCGAGATACACGGTCTTCCCCGCCGCGCGCAGCATTTCTGCAATGATGCTCGTGGTGGTGGTCTTGCCGTCGCTGCCCGTCACACCGATGATCGTACAGGGGCAGACCTCGAAAAAGATCTCCATCTCCGACGTCACAACGCTGCCGCGCGCTTTCGCCTCGAGCAGCGCCGGAACGTCCGGCCGCATGCCCGGCGTGCGGAAAACGACGTCCGCGCGCAGATCATCGAGGTAGCCTTCGCCAAGCTGCAAGTGCGCGCCCAGCGCTTCAAGCTGCTTCGCGCGCTCGCCGAGGTCTTCGCGGCTCTTTTTGTCGCAGGCGATGACCTGCACACCGTTTCGGCACAAAAGCTCGATGAGCGGCGTGTTGCTCACGCCGATGCCGAGCACTGCCGCTGTTTTTCCCCGCAGGGAGGATAGATATTCCTGTATCGTCATAGACGTTCATCCTTTCGTCTGCACATACAAATTCAATATATAGTATAGCGCAGGAACGGCAAAATAGCAATGCATTTTCCGTTGACAAGCCCCGCGCCATGGGCTAAAATAGTTGTGCGAGTATGACAGACAGTCGCGCGGCGAAGCCGAAAGGCTTGCTGTGAGGAAAGTCCGGGCTCCACAGGGCAAGGATAACGGGTAACGCCCGCCCAGAGCGATGCCGCCTGCGATGACAGAAGCAATCTGCCCGGAGACGTTGACGCCGATGGAGTGCATGAGCAAAAAGTTCTGCGGGTCTTCCTTCAGTCCCATCTTGTGGACGATCCGCCCGGACATCGGGAACGCCGAAATGCCCGCCGCGCCGATCATGGGATTGATCTTCTTTTTGAGGAACAGGTTCAAAAATTTCGCGAACAGGACACCGCCCGCAGTATCAAACACGAATGCGAAAAAGCCCCAGTCCCAGAATCAGCAGCGTCTGCGGCTGCAGGAACTTTCCGCCTGCATCTGAGAGGCGATTGTCAACCCGAGGAAGATCGTCATGAGGTTTGCCAGTACCTTCTGCGCCGTTTCGGAAAGCGAGTTCAGAACGCCGCACTCACGAATCAGATTGCCGAACATCAGAAAGCCCACGAGACTGACCGATGCCGGCGCAACCACACCCGCAACAATCGTCGTCAGAATTGGGAACAGAATCCGCGTCGTTTTGCCGACCGACTTCTGCTCATAGGGCATGCGGATCAGCCGCTCCTTCTTTGTGGTCAGCAGCCGGATGACCGGCGGCTGGATGATCGGCACCAGCGCCATGTAGGTATACGCCGCAACCATGATGGCGCCCAGATACTGCGATTGAAGCTTCTGCGCTACAACAATAGCCGTCGGGCCGTCGGCCGCGCCGATGATGGCGATGGACGCCGCGTCCGGAAGATCGAAGAACATACCGGCAAGACACAGCGTAAAGAAAATGCCGAACTGTGCCGCCGCGCCGAAAATCATGAGCTTCGGGTTATTCAGCAGCGGACCGAAATCGATCATTGCGCCGATGCCGATGAACAGAATCAGCGGGAACAGCTCGTTTGCGATGCCCGCGTCATACAGAACGCTCAGTGCGCCCCGTTCCAGTTGCCCGCTCACCCACTGGTCGACCGCACCGGACATCGGAAGATTTACCAGAATTGCGCCGAAACCCATCGGCAGCAGCAGACTCGGCTCCATGTCCTTTGCGATGGCAAGGTAGATGAGTAACCCGCCGATCGCCCACATGACCACCTGCTGCCACGTGATGTTTCCCAGATTGCTGTACAGAATTTCCATACACGTCTCCCCTTTTTTGAAAGCTGTGACGCGCAAAGAAAGTCATCTGCAGGCGGTGTTTTTCGCCGTAAGCGGACGAAAAAAACTCTGATTGCCGCGCTTTTGCGCAGCAATCAGAGTTTTGCCATTTCATCCAGCAGCGGGTCCTGCGGACCGTCCTGACGCCATCTGTCGCGATTTCTCGCCGGCTACTTCCTCTTATGCACTTATCTATGCCATTATACTGCGGCGCATCCCAATTGCAAGAGAATTCTGCCAAATCACAAATTCTTAGCAATTATTTATTCATAGCGCAGCGCCTCGATGGGGTCCATCATTGCCGCCTTGTTTGCCGGGATAATACCGAAGAACACGCCGACCGCCAGAGAAAAGCCAAATGCCAGTGCAATCGCGCCGATGCTCGGAAGCACCGCGATTTTTGAGAAGTCCGCTTCCGACATAGCCCATGATCGCGCCCAGCACAATGCCGATCGCGCCGCCGATGAGACAGATGATCACGCTCTCGACGACAAACTGAATGCGGATATTGCCGTTTGTCGCGCCGAGCGCCTTTCCGTGTGCCGATCTCCCGCGTACGCTCGGTAACGGAGACGAGCATGATGTTCATCACGCCGATCCCGCCGACGAGAAGCGAGATGCCCGCAATGACCGAGATGGCGACCGAGAGGGTGCTCATCATCGAGTCGACGGACGAAATCATGCTGTCCATGCTGATTGCCGTAACGGTGTAGTTTTCATTCGTGCGGTAATAGCGGCTCAGATAATTCTTGACCTCGGCGGCAACCTCCGTGCTGCTCTCGCCCACCGCTGCCTGCACGGTAATCATGGATACCCGCGCGACGCGCCCGTAAGCTGCTTTGCCGTCGACAGCGGAATATACAAAGACGTTGCAAGATCCTTATCGGATGCGATTGAAAACGAGATTGCCGATTGCTCATACTTATAAACGCCGACGATGCGGAACGTGTAGCTTCCGCCTGTCAGCTGCACCAGAAGCTCCTGCCCGAGCGCTTTTTTCTGGTCGCCGTCAAAGAGGTTGTTTACCAGGCGGTCACTTACCACACAGACCATGCGCCGTCCGTCGTCGTCCTTCTGCTGCAAAAACCGTCCTTCGCTCAATTTGACATTGTTGACCGTGAAATACCCTTCGTTGACGCCCATGGCGAGACGTTGGCGTATAATCTTCCGTCCTTCGCCTTGCCGCTGCCGGCAGACTCCGACAGGCTCGTGGCAGCAAGTCTGCCCGCGAACTGCTCCTGCATCGCCGCGATCATTTCCGGCGTCATCAGATCGGTCGTCTCTGGCTGCTTCATGACCATCATGCTCATCATGTCCTCGCTCGACACAGCCTCGCGGTCCTTTTCCTGCAGCGTCACAATGATTGACGACGCGCCGAGGTCGCTCATGGTGCTGTTGATATAGCCGGAGAGTCCATCGCCCACGGTCAGAATGCCGATGACGGCGGCAATGCCGATGATGATGCCGAGCATGGTCAGCACCGCGCGCATTTTATTTGCTCTCAAGCCCTCGAACGCGAGGCGGATTGATTCACCGAGTCCCATCTTCTCTCGCGCCCCTTTCGCTGCCGGTATATAAAATGCCGTCTCGCATCGTAAGCACCCGGCTCGTCTCCGCCGCCAGCTCCTGATTGTGCGTAATCAGAACGATTGTCTTTCCCTGCTCGCGGTTGAGCCGGTGAAACAGATCCATGACCATGCGCCCCGTCTTGCTGTCAAGCGCGCCCGTCGGCTCGTCGGCTAGGATAATCGCCGGGTCGTTTGCCATCGCCCGCGCGATTGCCACGCGCTGCTTCTGGCCGCCGGAAAGCTCGTTCGGCTGGTGCAGCATACGGTCTGCCATGCCGACCAGATCCAGAAGCTCTTCCGCCCGCTGCGTCCGTTTTTCTGCGGGAGTCCCGCGTACATCATCGGAAGCTCGACGTTCTTGCGCGCATTGGTTCTGGAAATGAGGTTGAAGTTCTGGAACACAAAGCCGATTTTGCGGTTCCGGATCTGCGAGTTCGTCATCCTGCGCATCCTGCACATCGGTGCCGTCGAGCCAGTAGGTTCCCTCGGTCGGGCGGTCGAGCACGCCGATCATGTTCATCAGCGTCGATTTTCCGGAGCCGGACGCGCCGACGATGGAGACGAACTCCCCCTCGTTCACGTCCAGATCGATCCCATGCAGAATTTCCAGCTCGTTCGGCTGCCCGACATAAAAGCGCTTGACAATACCGCGCATGCGAATCAGCTGTCTGCTGCTCATTGATACGCCTCCATCTGTGCCATCATGTCCTCCAGACCGGTAGCCTGCGCCAGCATAACCGTCTTTCCGATGTACGAAAGGTACGACTTGGCGTCGGTGATAACGCGAAGCCCTTCTTCCACACCGGTTCCCGACACCGCGATGTCCAGATCGTCGTCCAGCCCCGTCGTCACCGGAAGCTTTTCCACCAGATATGTTTCCTTCTCCTGCGCCCGCAGCACAAGAATGCAGCTCTGCCCGGCTTCATCGGTAAAGACCGCCTCATACGGAACCGCCAGCACATGCGCCTGGCGGGCAATGATATAGCTCAGCCGCGCCTCCATGCCGATGCGAAGCCCGGATTCCGCGCTGTCCACGCTGACCTCCGCTTCAAACGACGGGTCATTGGACGCTTCGGTGTCGCCCAGCTGGTTTTTCTTCGCCGTGGGCGCAATCGTCGTGAGCGTGCCGGGAATGACCGAATCGCCCGTCGCGTCGGACTTAATTTCAACCATCATACCCGTCTTCACGTTGCCAAGATCGTAGCCCTTGACGCTCGTAGACACGACGAGGTGGTCTGTGTCCTCGATCACGAACAAAAGCCCCGAGCCACTCGAGCCGACGGATGCATAGACTGCCGTCACGGTGCCGGAAACAGGTGCGGTGATTTTCGTGTCATCGAGTGTTTTTCCGAGCTGCCGGAGCGATTCCTGCGTGACCGCCGTATTTGCGCCCGCGTTGGCCGAGGCCAGCGTATCGGAGTACGCCTCCAACTGGTCCTCGGTGCCCTTTTTCGTCGAGTCGAGGCTCGTCAGCGCCGTCTGATACGCGCGCCACGCACTGTCGACTGCATCCGCATAGTCGCTGAGCGCCTGATCCTCGCCGCGCACCGCCGCGTTATACGTCGCCTGCGCAATATCATACGCCGACTGCGCCTGTTGACCAACTGCATCCTGCGCCTCGCCATCCATCCTTTGCAGTGTCTCTTTGCGGTTCCAGCTCTGCGCTTTTTTCCTTCCAGCGCAGCCTTTCTCCGCTTCGAGCTGCTCCTGCTCCCCGGGCTGCAGCGTCTCCGGTGTCTCTAATGCCTTATCAATGATACGCAACCGGTCATCAATCTCCTTGATCGACTCTTTCAATGCATTATAGGCTTTTTTTGCGCTGCTCTCTGCATCCTCCGCTTGGTCAAGCGCCGTGGCTGCACTGTTGCGCTGCGCTTCAACGGACAAAACCTGCGTATTTTCTCCCAGCTCCACGTTTTCCTTTATACCGGTCATAGGCGTTCTGCGCGCGGACATAGGCGTCGTAAGCCGTGTCGACCTGCGACTGCGCGCCGATCAGACTCGCGTTGAGCCCCTGTATCGAGCCCTTGCTTGAAAGTTTTCATACGCATCATAAGCGCTCTGCACCTGCGCGCCCGCGCTGCCGGAGGCGACCTCCATGGAGGTCTGCTGGGTCGCAATCTGGTTTTCAATCGGTTCTGCGTCCAGCTCGGCAAGAAGATCTCCTCCTGCACGGTGTCTCCGACCTCGACGAGAACCGACTTCACCTGATAGGCAAGCGTCGAATAGACCTTCGTTGTGTCGCTGCTCTCCACGGTTCCGGTCGCGCTGATGCTCGACTCCAGATCGGCATATTCCAGCACCTGCGTATCTGAGGCCAGCACCGCCTGCGTATTGCCGCCCTTTTTGCGCAGCAGAAAGATTCCGCCGCGACGAGGACCACAACCGCCAGCACCAGCCAGCGCTTTTTGAATTTCTTTTTTCTTCCGCCGGGGCTTGACGGCAGTTTCCTTGCGTTCTTCCATGGACCTTTTTTGCTCCTTTGTGCGCGGAGCTGCCCGGCGGGCAAAGCTCCCCAAATTACTGTCTTTATCAGCATACGCCCATCGGTCACAAGTTCCTGAAGCTTTTGTGAACTTTCGGATACATTTTGGATACAAAAGTTACAATTTTCACAACTTTCTGGAATCGCTGCGCACTGAGAAAAAGCGCCGGAGCAGACTGCCCCCGGCGCATCGATGATCAATGTCTATTCGGTCATCATTTTGATGATTTCCTTGTCTGTTTCGCGCATGCCGACGCGGCCGAGTCGGCTGAAATTTGCGATCGAGTTTTCCACGCCCTTTGCCACCAGTCCGTCGCCGCCGTAAAACTGCTTGCCGCAGCTATACATCTCAAAGCCCAGAATGCCCGCCTCGACCGCCATCGCAATTTTGGCCGCGCAGGAGGACTTGGCTCCGTCGCAGACAATGCCGGACGTGATCGCCAGCGCGTTTACGATCGTGTGGGAGATTTCCCGGCAGCCGCCGCCGTGCAGATACGTAATGCCCGCGCCCGCACCCGCGCCCGCACTGACTGCGCCGCAGTAGGCCGAGAGCCTGCCGATGCCGGTCTTTTCGTGGAGCGTCACAAGGTTGGAGACAAGAAGTGCTCCGATAGAGCTTTTCCTCGCTGACGTTCATCTCCTTTTGCATACACATATACCGGAAGTGAGGCGGTAATGCCCTGATTGCCGGAGCCGGAGTTGATCACAACCGGAAGATCGCAGCCGTTCATCCGTGCGTCGGATGCGGCGGCAGCGTAGGCGCGCGCTCTGGTGCGCACATCGTCTCCGTATGCCGCGAGCAGCACCTTTCCGATACCTGCACCGTAATTTCCGCGCAGTCCCTCCTCTGCGATCGCGCAGTTGCAAGAGAGCTGCCGGTCCAGAATCGGTCTCACGTCATCTAACTCACACGTGTCCGCGAACTCGCAGATGTCCGCAACATTCAGAAGCGTATAATCCGGTGTCGGTTCCGCCACAGAAGGCGCCTGTCAGGGTCCTTTGCAAACAAGACCCCCTCGTCCGTCTCCACAAGGATGATATTCGTATGCTCCTGCACCGCGCGCACGGTTGCAAAATGATCGTTCGCGCGCACCGTCACCTCAATGTCCAGCAGATATTCCGACTCTGCAGCTGAAATCTCAAACTTCGTCTGCGCCATATAGCCCGGCAGCGCCGCAATCTGCTCAGGCGTCACATGGGACACAACCTGCAGCCCCGCGTCCGCGTCGCCCGCCAGCGCACCGATGGCCGCCGCCGCCTCGATGCCGCGCAGCCCGCCCGTGTTCGGTACAATGACACTCTTGACGTTCTTGATGATATTGCCGCTTGCAGCAACGTCGATACATGTCGGAAGCGCACCCAGCGCCCGCCTTGCAGCCGCCGCGCAGTAGGCAATCGCGATCGGCTCCGTGCAGCCCATCGCACAGACCAGCTCCCGGTTCAAAATCTCCAAATAGGTTTTGTAGGTAAGGCTCGTTCGTTCCATGTCGCAAGCTCCTTCTTTCTGCCGCACCAGCAGTTTTCTTTTATTCTATCATGTTCTCCCTTAATGGACAACCCCTCGCGCAAAAATGCCCGGGATTCCTCCCGGGCATTTCTTCACACGTGTGAAAGCAGGAACTGCCGCATATTCCTTCCCTTTCTCACTCAGAGGAAAGGTTTCCTGCGCCTCCATCTCGCTTTTTTCGTAGCAGAACGGTCCGTGCCAGAGCTCGCAGAGCATGGAGCTCGCCTCCATGTCGACCTCCTTCGGGTTTTTCATCGTGATGGCCGGCGTGACCTTGAAGCGCAGCGCGCCGTAGCTTCCGGTAAAGACGTTGTTATTCTCAAAGCTGTGCAGCACCGGCAGAAATAGCTCTTCCATTACGCCGTCAGCGCCTCCATTTCATCGAGCAGCCTGCCGAAGGTCTCAAGCGCCCGGCTGACCGGCTCTGCCGTCGTCATATCCACGCCCGCGCCGCGCAGCAGCTCGATGGGGCTCTTGCTGCACCCGCCGGAGAGGAAGCCCAGATACCGCTCGACCGCGGGCACACCCTCGCGCAGAATCCCCTCGGAGAGCGCAATCGCCGCCGCATAGCCCGTCGCGTACTGGAAGACGTAATAGTTATAGTAGAAATGCGGGATTCGCGCCCACTCGAGCGCAATCTCGTCGTCCAGCACCACGTCTTCTCCATAATAGAGCGCGTTGAGCTTCCGGTATTCCTCGCACAGAACATCTGCCGTAAGCGTCACGCCCTGCGCGCTTAAGCTCCGCCATTTTGAGCTCAAACTCAGCGAACATCGTCTGGCGGTAGAGCGTCGTGCGGAACTGCTCCAAAAAGTGGTTGATGAGATAGGCGCGCTGCTTTTTATCCGTTGTGGTCTTGAGCAGGTGCTGCATTAAAAGCGCCTCGTTGCAGGTCGACGCGACCTCGGCTACGAAAATCACATAGTCCGCGTAAACGACCGGCTGGGTCTTGTTGGACAGGTACGAATGAATCGCGTGTCCCATCTCATGTGCCAGTGTAAACTCACTGTCCAGCGTCCCCGTGTAGTTGAGCAGCACATACGGATGCACGCGCGCGCCCGCGGAATACGCGCCCGAGCGCTTGCCGGTATTCTCATACACGTCAATCCAGCGGTTTTCGAATCCCTCCTGCAGAATCGCGCCGTAGCGCTCGCCCATCACACTGAGTGCCTGCGCTACGGTCTTTTTCGCCTCGTCAAAAGGAATTCTCTTCTGCGACGTTTCAATCAGCGGCGTATAAAGATCGTACATGTGAAGCTCGTCGACACCGAGCAGCTTCTTGCGCAGACGCATATACCTGTGCAGCTTGTCAAGATTCTGATGCACCGCCTCAATCAGTGCATGATACACGCCCACGGGAACCTCCGTTGCATCCAAAGACGCTTCCAGAGGGGCGAGGCATACCGGCGCGCCTTTGAGAAGAACTCGAGCTGCTTGACCTGCCCGGAGAGCATGGCGGCCACCGTGTTTTTATACGCGCCGAAGCCGGCATATAAGCTCTCAAACGCATTTTTCCGCAGCGTCCGGTCGGGTGATTCCATCGCGGCAATATAGCTGCCCTGCGTGATGGGGTGTTCGTTTCCGTCCCGGTCGAGCGCCGGGCGGAAGGTCAGATCGGCGTCTGCAAACAGGGGAATATATCTCCTCCGGCGTGCCTGCCATCTCGCCTGCCATCGCCAGAAGCTTTTCCTCACGCTCGGAGAGAATGTGCCTTTTTACGGCGAATGACGTCAAAATGCCGCCGGTAGAGCTGAAGCTCCGGTTCTTCCCGGTAAAATTTCTCCATCCGCTCGTCCGAAATGGACAAAAGCTCCGGAACCTCAAACGCCGTGTCCGCGCCCAGCTGTACCCAGACCTTGGTCAGCTTGCCGGTCAGGTCCTGATAGACGGGGTTTCTCGTGTCCTCGTCGCTCTTTCTCTGCGCATAGTTTGCAAGACTGTCGAGAAGCAGCGAGATCTCTTCTCCGAGTCTCTGGTATTCCAGCAGCGTCTTTGCGTCTGCGGAAATCTTCCCGGCATAGCCCGGCAGGCGCGCGCCGAGCGCCTTGAGCTTTTCCAGATCGGAAAGCCACGCCTCGTCCGTCTCATATAAATCCTCAATTGCCCATGTATCTTCCCGCGCAAGCTCCTGGCGCGAAGGAATTTTTTCTGCCACTCGTGGTTCCTCCTGTCATGCATTGTAAGTTTCAACAAATATTCTACCACATTTTGCACGCCTTCACAACCACCTGCCGGTTTTTTGCCCGCGCGCTTGCTTTTAGGAATCGAAGTTTGTATAATTATGCCGTTATTGATGCAGATTTTTTCACGCAAGGAGACGATTCCATGAAACAGCAAACCCGCGGCAGCCTCATGCTTCTGCTCTGCGCCATGGTCTGGGGCGCAGCGTTCGTCGCCCAGAGCGAAGGGCATGAACTATGTCGGACCTTTTTACCATGCAGGCAACCCGATATTTTCTTTCCGGTCTGGTTCTTGTACCCGTTATTGCGCTGCGCGACAAAAAGGGAATCTCCGTTCGCCCGTCCGGAAACGGCAAAGCGGCACCAATTCGTGTGCGGCGTGATCTGCGGCGCGCTGCTGTGCACGGCAAGCATCATCCAGCAGTATGGCATTATCCACACGACGGTCGGAAAATCCGGCTTCATCACGACGATGTACATCATTCTCGTTCCCTTCCTCGGCCTGTTCGTAAAGCTCCGCGTGAAGCTCATGAACTGGGTCTGCGCGGTTCTGGCGCTTGGGGGTCTTTATCTTCTGTGCGCCGGCGGCGAGGGGTTGTCTGCGGTGAACACCGGCGACTGGCTGACGCTTCTGTGCGCGGTCTTTTCGCGTGCCATAAGATGCTGCGATTTTAAGGTAAGTGTTTTAATTATGCCGGTTTTTTGTCGAAGAAGTATTCCTTCGTCATCTTGATGACGACAGGCGATAGGGCGATCAGGGCGATGAAGTTCGGGACAGCCATCAGGCCGTTGAAGGTATCGGAGATATCCCACACAACGTCGATGGAGGAAACAGCGCCGACGACGATGATGACGACGTACAAAGCCTTGTAGACCGAAGCAGCCTTCAGACCGAACAAATACTGGAAGCAGCGAGATCCGTACAGCGACCAGCCGAGAATCGTCGTGAACGCGAAGAGCGTCAGAGCAACCGCGACGAACGTAGAAGCGATCTTATCGCCGAAGACGGTTGCGAATGCGGCGGTGATGAGCTCAGAGCCGGGCTTGACGCCAAACGGGATCTCCACACCGGAGCAGATGATGGTAAGAGCAGTCAAAGAGCAAATAACGATGGTATCGGCAAAGCACTCGAAGATGCCGTACATACCCTGCTGGACAGGACCCGGGGTGTCAGCCGCAGAGTGTGCGATAGCAGCGGAGCCGAGGCCAGCCTCGTTGGAGAACGCCGAGCGGCGAAGACCCCAGACGATGGTTTCCTTCAGGACAATACCGGCAGCCGCGCCGCCGATGGCCTGCGGGTTGAAAGCGGTGGAGAAGATCTTGCCGAACGCGGGGATGATATTGCCTGCGTGGACAACGTTAACGGTAACACCAAAAACGATGTAAAGAAGCGCCATAGCCGGGACAAGCTTTTCCGCGACAGCGCCGATGCGCTTGATGCCGCCGAAGAGGATGATGCCGACGAGGACAGCCAAAACGATGCCGAGGATGAGGTTCAGCGTGCCGCGCTCCGCAGCAGCGGCCGGGATGAACGCGTCGACAGCGTTGTTGATGGAGCCGACGATGGAGTTGACCTGCGACATGTTGCCGATACCGAAAGCGGCGATTGCTGCAAAGATACAGAACAGGATGCCGACCCACTGCCAGCCCTTGCCGAGACCGTTCTTGACGTAGTACATTGGGCCGCCGACCCAGTCGCCCCTTCGCGTCGCGCTCACGGTACTTGATTGCGAGCAGAACTTCGGAGTACTTGACCATCATGCCAAGCAAGGCAGCCAGCCAGAGCCAGAAGATGGCGCCGTAGCCGCCGAGGGCGATGGCCTGGGAGGTACCAACGATGTTGCCGGTGCCGACCGTAGCCGCCAGCGCCGTGGAAACAGCCTGCATCGGCGTGACTGCGCCTTCGCCTGCCTCCTGTTTCTGGAACATTTTACCCAGCGTGTTCTTCATCACGTAGCCGAACTTCGTGAACTGAAGACCACGGTTGCGGATGGTCAGATAAAGACCAAAGAGGATGGTGCACGGCAGGAAGATGTACAGCCATGCTACAGTGTTAAGGGTGCCGGTGATAAAGCTAACGATTGCGTTCATAGATTTTGCCTTCGGACGATCCCCCGATCGTCCATCCTTTCCTGATTATTTCCGCCTTGCGGGACGGGAGTCGCGGAAAGGACGTAGCAAGGTTATTGCTCTGTCCTTTTGCCTGAGAGATCGGCGAACCGCCTTACACCTTCGGCGCTCTTGTAAGAGGCTCTCCAGAGAGGAATAACTGCATTTATAATTTACCACAAAAAGGGTTGTGATTGCAAGTGCTTTGCTGTAAAATTTATATAAAAATTTTTAGGTTTTGGACATCTGTCCGTATTGCGCGGACTCATTTCCAGTTTTTACTTTATGTAAATCTTTTTCCCGCCTTTCCTTTTTCAGGTTCCGCTGGCGCCGTAGTTGGACAGCACGCGCGCCGAGGGGTCGTTCACGTCGCAGCCGGGCCAGGTTTTGTTCGGCATCCAGAAATCGACAACCATCTCCGACTGACCGGGATAGTAGCGCTCGAAAATCTCGCGGTACAGCAGCGACTCCTTCGTGAACGGCTGCGCATGCGTGTATTTTTTCCGGAGCGTTTCAAACTCCTCGTCGGTGTACTGCTTCTCCGCAAATTCCTTCAGATCGTCCACCATCGAGTGTCCCACCGCGTCGGAGAACGCCGCCTTTTCGCGGTAGAGAATGTCGTGCGGCAGATAGTCGCCCTCAAACGCATGACGAAGCAGGTACTTGCCCTTGCCGTATTTGTTCATCTTCAGCTCCGGGTCGACGCTCATGACGTACTCGACGAAATCGAGGTCGCCGAACGGCACGCGCGCTTCGAGCGAGTTGACAGAGATGCATCGGTCGGCGCGCAGCACGTCGTACATGTGCAGCTCGCGCACGCGCTTTTCGGCCTCCTTCTGGAACTCCTCCGCGGAGAGCGCGAAGTCGGTGTACTTGTAGCCGAACAGCTCGTCGGAAATCTCGCCGGTCAAAATCACGCGCAGGTCGGTGTTCTCGTGAATCCACTTGCAAAGAAGATACATGCCCATGCTCGCGCGGATGGTCGTAATATCATACGTGCCCAGCATGCGGATGACCTCTTCCAGAGAATCGAGCACCTGCTGCTTCGTCATATAGACCTCGGTGTGCTCGCTTCCGATGTAGTCTGCCACCTGCTTGGCATATTTGAGGTCGATCGCGTCCTCGCTCATGCCGATGGCAAACGTGCGGATCGGCGTATCGCTCTCGCGCGCGGCGATTGCGCAGACGAGCGAGGAATCGAGGCCGCCCGAGAGCAGGAAGCCGACCTTTGCGTCGGCCACCAGGCGCTTCTCTACGCCGCGAACGAGCTTATCGTGAATTTTGGAACAGACCGTCTCCAGATCGTCGTGGCAGACCGCTGCGGACTTTGTAATATCGTTGTAGCAGGTGAACTTGCCGTCCTTGTAGTAATGTCCGGGAGGGAACGGCATGATCTTGTCGCAGAGCGTGACTAAGTTCTTGGGCTCGCTGGCGAAGACGATCACGCCCTTTTTTGTCGTAGCCGTAGTAGAGCGGCCGGATGCCGATGGGGTCGCGCGCGGCGATATACTCCTTCGTGCGTCCGTCAAAGAGAATCAGCGCAAATTCCGCGTCGAGCATTTTGAACATATCCACGCCGTGCTCAAAGTACAGCGGCAGCAGAATCTCGCAGTCCGAGCCGCTGACAAATTCATACTTCTTTTCCAGCTCCTTCTTGAGCTTCTCGAAGCCGTAAATTTCGCCGTTGCAGACGACGTAGCTGCCGTCGCGCTCAAACGGCTGCATGCCGCTGGGCGTCAAGCCCATGATGGAAAGCCGGTGAAAACCGAGCAAGCCCTTGCCGGTGTCTACAATCCGGCTGTCGTCCGGTCCTCTGGACACAGTCTTAAGAAAGCCCTTCTGAAAATCAGAAAAGGCGGCACAGACATCGCAATAACCCATAATCGAACACATGATAAAATCCTCCAAAAATTTTATTCAGCATTCGATAGGGCAAGTGCTGACTCGCTGTGCCACCTATCTTTTGTCTCTGCGGCGTCCTGCAACGCCCTGCTTTTTATAACGGGAAGCAGCCCCGGCGCACCTAGTAAAAAGCCAGCGGCTTTCGTTCAGCTTGCGGCTCGCCGGGTGTTCTTCGCGCGCAACTTACTGCATGGCTTGCACCTGCCCATGCTCTCTGGAAGCAGCCCTGCGCGCTACTTTTCCCGGCTCTGACGCCTTTGAAATCTGTCAAAAAAGCGATCCTTCAGACGTTCTATTTACCTCGTCTTCTGCCCGGCGCGCTTTAGTCCCACGTGCTGGTATCTAGGCAGGAAAGATACAATTCTGCATCGCGTGCGAAGCAGGAATCGAAAAAATCGTGCTGCTCGTGGACGCTTTCCATCAGGAACGAATGTGCGGGGTTGATGAACTGATAACAGATTTCTTCATCATAGGAACGGTTCACATTGCGGTTCATAAGGATCCTCCTTCTTAAAATTAAAACAGAATTTGTGTTTTGTTCTCACCGGACGCCGAAGAGCAAATCCCCATAGGTCGGGAAGGGCCAGCAGCGTTCGTCGGTTACGGTCTCCGCCTCGTCGCACACCACGCGCAGCGCCGCCATGCGCGACAAAATCGCGTCTCGGATGTAAAACGCCGACTCGGTGACGCTGGTGATGGTCTTGAGATGCAGCACCGCCTGCTCCAGCTCCCCTGCCTGCGCGTCGATCTGATCGGCAAGCGTCGAAAGCTTCGTAATCGCGCCGGTCTCGTAGCGAGACGGCAGCCCCGGAATCACGGCGAGCTTCGCCGCAAGCGTGTCGGAAAGCTCCTTTTGTGTAGCGCTCGACGGCGGGAAGGATCTCCTTGCGCGTCATGTCGAGCATCGTCTGCGCCTCGATGGTGACAGTCTTGACGTAGTTTTCCATCATGATCTCGTAGCGCGACTCAAGCTCCGCCTTCGTGAAAATCTTGAGCCCCGTGAGCATCGAAACGTTCTTTTCTTCGAGAATCGTCGGCATGGCGTCGGGCGTTGTATGCAGGTTCAGCAGTCCGCGCTCCTCGGTCGCCTCCTTGATCCAGGCATCGTCGTAGCCGTTGCCGTTGAAGATGATGCGCTTGTGCGCGTGAATCGTGCGGCGGATGAATCGTGCAGCGCGCCTTCAAAGTCATCTGCCTTCTCGAGCTCATCGGCAAAACCTTTAGCGACTGCGCGACAGCGCCGTTGAGCATAATGTTCGCGCACGCAATGGAGTTGGCCGAGCCAAGCATCCGGAACTCAAACTTGTTGCCTGTGAAGGCGAAGGGCGAAGTGCGGTTGCGGTCCGTCGTGTCGCGCAGGAACTTCGGAAGCACATGCACGCCAAGCTTCATGACGGTCTTCTCCGCCGCATTGTAGGGGCTGTCTGCTTCAATCGCGTCTAAAATCGCGGTCAGCTCATCTCCCAGGAAAATCGACACAACCGCCGGGGGCGCTTCGTTTGCGCCGAGCCGGTGATCGTTGCCAGCCGTCGCAACGCTGAGCCGGAGCAAATCCTGATAATCGTCGACGGCCTGAATGACCGCACACAGGAAAAGCAGAAACTGCGCGTTTTCATACGGCGTTTCGCCCGGCGTCAGAAGATTTACACCTGTGTCGGTTGCCAATCGACCAGTTGTTGTGCTTGCCCGAGCCATTGACGCCCGCGAAGGGCTTTTCATGGAGCAAGCACACGAGACCATGCCGGAGGGCAACTTTCTGCATGATCTCCATCGTCAGCTGGTTGTGATCGGTTGCGATGTTGGTTGTTGTATAAATAGGGGCCAGCTCATGCTGCGCCGGGGCGACTTCGTTGTGTTCGGTCTTGGCAAGAATGCCAAGCTTCCACAGCTCCTCGTTGAGGTCTTCCATAAACTCTGCCACGCGGGGCTTGATGGAGCCAAAGTAATGATCGTCGAGCTCCTGTCCCTTCGGAGGCTTCGCGCCAAAGAGCGTTCGGCCGCAGAAGACGAGGTCCTTGCGCTTGTCAAACATCTCGCGGTCAACAAGGAAGTATTCCTGCTCGGGGCCGACGGAGGTCTTGACGCATTTCACGTCTTCATTTCCGAAGAGCTTCAGAACGCGCATCGCCTGCTTGTTGATGGCCTGCATTGAGCGCAGCAGCGGTGTTTTCTTGTCGAGCGCTTCGCCGCCGTACGAGCAGAACGCCGTCGGGATGCAGAGCGTCTTGCCCTTCGAAAGCGTAGGACGTGGGGTCCCAGGCAGTGTAGCCTCTTGCCTCAAATGTCGCGCGCAGACCGCCCGAGGGGAACGACGAAGCGTCCGGCTCACCTTGAATCAGCTCCTTGCCGGAAAACTCCATGATCACGCCGCCGTCCGGCGAGGGGGCTGATGAAGCTGTCGTGCTTTTCGGCGGTGATGCCGGTCAGCGGCTGGAACCAGTGCGTAAAGTGTGTTGCGCCATGCTCGACCGCCCAGTCGCGCATTGCCTCTGCCACGGCATTCGCCACCTGATTGTCCAGACTCACCCCTTCATCGATGGTCTTTTTCAGGGACTTGTAAACCTTCTCCGGAAGTCTGGCACGCATGACTCTGTCGTCAAACACCAGACTTCCGAAATAATCCGAAACCGTTTGCATCCAGCGCCGCTCCTTTCGTATGAATCAAAACCGGGGCAAGGCGTCAAAAATCCCAAAAAGACGCCATTGCCCCGGTTTTCTCCTGCTCGCTGTTTGGACTTTTTTGATGTGCAGAAAAGGAAAAAGACGCCTTTGAGCCCCATTGCTCAAAGACGCCGTTGCCTTATGCTCCGTATTATACGCAGACCGCACCCGTTTGTCAAGCAGAATTTTTAAAAATTTGCAGGAAATTTTTTTGCTCCTGCATTTTAACGTTTTGCCTTTCATCATTTTCCGCCAATTAAGCCGCCGGATTCAGCGCTTGTCTTGTCTGTTTGCACGAAAAGCAGTTTCTGCCTGCAAAGCCGATTGACAGCCGTTTTTCGGCATGCTATCATATAGCACATATTGAAAAGCTGTAAGTAAAGTGACATTTATATATTGTAAGCGAAGATAGAATGAGCAAAGGCGTTCATTCGGGCGGGGGCGGTACCTGCTCGGATGAGCGCTCTTTTTGAGGAAAGGTTGTTCCATATGGTTTACGAAAAGGAAGAAATCCTGCAATACATCATCGAAGAGGACGTCAAGTTCATCCGCATGACGTTCTGCGACGTGACGGGCCGGCTCAAAACGTTTCGATCATGCCGGACGAATTGGACCGCGCGTTTGCCTACGGCATTTCCATCGACGCGTCGGCCATCGCGGGCTTCGGGGGAGAGGTACACTCGGATCTTGTCCTGCGCCCGGACGCGTCGACGCTCTGCATTCTGCCGTGGAGACCCGAGCACGGGCGCGTGGTGCGCATGTTCTGCTCGGTCCACTACCCCGACGGGCGCCCGTTTGAAGCGGACACGCGCGCCATTCTCGCCCGGGCGGTGGAGGACGCGCGGAAGGAGGGCTATACCTTCTTCTTCGGACCCGAGATGGAGTTTTATCTGTTCCGGCTCGATGAAACCGGCGCGCCACAAAAACGCCCTATGACCACGCCGGGTATATGGACGTTGCCCCGGAGGACAAGGGTGAAAATGTGCGCCGCGAGGCGTGCCTGACCCTTGAGCAGATGGGTATCCGCCCGGAAAGCTCCCACCATGAGGAAGGCCCCGGGCAGAACGAGATCGACTTCCGCTATGCAGATCCCATTACCGCGGCGGACAACGCCGTCACGTTCAGGAGCGTCGTTTCGACCGTTGCCGCCGGGAACGGCCTTGCCGCTGATTTTCCCCCAAGCCTCTGCCGGACGCGCCGGGAAGCGGCATGCACATCAATCTTTCGGTCAAAGGTCTGCCGACGGCACGGATGTCATGCCGCAGGTGATGGCAGGTATTCTGGCGCGTGCATATGAGCTGAGCGTCTTTTTAAACCCGCTCGAATCGTCCTATCGGCGCTTCGGCTGCCGCAAAGCCCCGCGCTACATCTCCTGGTCGAGCGAAAATCGCTCGCAGCTCATCCGGATTCCCGCAGCCTCCGGCGAATACCGCAGAGCGGAGCTCCGGTCCCCGGACCCCTCGTGCAATCCGCATCTTGCTTTTTGCGCTTCTGATCTACGCAGGGCTCGACGGCATCCGGTGCAGGCTTCCCCTGCCCGCACCTGCCGATGTGAACCTGTTCACCGCGCCCGAGAGCGTGACGTCCCAGTACCGGACGCTGCCGGCAAATCTCGACGAGGCAAAACAGGCGGCAAGAAGCAGCGAATTTGCCGCGGCGCAGCTTCCGAAGCGCCTGCTTGACTATTACACCCGCTAACCCACCTTTGGACTCTGGAAAGGAGGCACGCACAGTTATGGACCGATCAGAGCGCTGCTACAGTGTGCTGCTTGTCTCCGCTTCTCAGAAATTCACGCAGGACGTGCTGCCGCTTCTGCCGGAGCGCAACTTCTCTCCGGTCGTAAAGGCGGCGGACGTTTCCAGCGCGCGGCGATGTCTTTTGGAGCGCAGTTTTGATCTTCTGATCATCAATACGCCGCTGCCGGACGAATTCGGCACCCGCCTCGCGCTCGACATCTGCGAAAGCACGCAGTCTGGCGTCCTTCTTCTTGTGCGCGCCGAGCAGTACCCCGACGTTTCCCGCCAGAGTCGGCGCCAGCGGCGTCATGACGCTGCAGAAGCCGACAAATCCGGCAATCTTCTCTTCCACACTGCGCCTTCTGTGTGCCACCCGCGAGCGGCTTCGCCGCATGGAGCAGAAGACCGCAACGCTCGAAGAAAAAATGGAGGAAATCCGGCTGGTCAACCGCGCAAAATGGATTCTGATCGACCAGCTCAAAATGACAGAAAACGAGGCGCACAAGTTCATTGAGCGCCAGGCGATGGACCGCTGCGTGACAAGGCGGACGATTGCGGAAAATATTCTTGCTACGTATAAATAAACAGAAAGAAAGAGGAAAGCTGTTATGACAAAATATATCTTTGTAACCGGCGGCGTGGTCTCGGGTCTCGGCAAGGGCATCACGGCGGCAAGCCTGGGTCGGCTTCTCAAAATGCGCGGACTCAAGGTCGCGGCGCAGAAGCTCGACCCCTACATCAACGTTGACCCCGGCACCATGAGCCCGTATCAGCACGGAGAGGTCTACGTGACCGAAGACGGCGCAGAAACCGACCTCGACCTCGGCCACTATGAGCGCTTCATCGACGAAGACCTCAACAAGTACTCGAACCTCACAACCGGCAAGGTCTACTGGAACGTCCTCAACAAAGAGCGCCGCGGCGAGTATCTCGGCTCGACCGTGCAGGTCATCCCGCACATTACAAATGAAATCAAGGATTTGTGTACCGCGTCGGCAAGAAGACGAATGCCGATGTGGTCATTACCGAAATCGGCGGCACCATCGGTGACATTGAATCGCAGCCCTTCATCGAAGCGGTTCGGCAAATTTCCCTCGAAGTCGGACAAGAGAACAGCCTCTTCATCCATGTCACGCTGGTGCCGTTTTTGCGTGGCTCCGACGAGCACAAGTCGAAGCCCACGCAGCACTCCGTGAAGGAGCTTCTGGGCATGGGCATCAACCCCAATATCATCGTGCTCCGCTGCGACGAGCCGCTGGAGTCCTCGATTTTCCAGAAAATTTCGATGTTCTGCAACGTAAAGCCCGACTGCGTGATTGAAAATATTACGACTCCCCTGCCTCTATGAGGCACCCTTGATGCTCGAAAAGTCCAACTTCTCCTCTGTCGTCTGCCGCGAGCTTCAGCTGGACGTGCCCAAGCCCGATCTTACCGAGTGGGAGCAGATGGTTGCGCGCGAAAAAAGCGCGACGGACAAGGTCACCATCGGCCTGGTCGGAAAATATGTGCAGCTCCATGACGCGTATCTTTCCGTTGCCGAAGCGCTTCGTCACGCGGGCTATGCGCTCGGAAGCGAGGTTCATATCGAATGGATTGACTCAGAACACTTGACGAAGGACTCGCTCGCTGATACAATGCATGGAGTAGACGGCGTCCTCGTCCCCGGCGGCTTCGGCGGCCGAGGCATCGAAGGCATGATTCTGGCGGCGCAGTACGCACGCGAGAACCGTCTTCCCTACTTCGGTATCTGCCTCGGCATGCAGGTTGCGGTCATTGAGTTTGCCCGCCACGCCGCCGAAATTGCAGACGCCGACTCCGGCGAATTCAATGAGATCTGCAAGCACAAGGTCATCGACTTCATGCCCGGCCAGAGCGACGAGATCGACAAGGGCGGCACGCTGCGTCTGGGCGCCTGCCCGTGCGTGATTACGCCCGGCACCACCATGGCGCGATGCTACGGAACGCTGGAGATATCCGAGCGCCACCGCCACCGTTATGAGTTCAATAACGATTATCGCCTGCCGCTGACCGACGCGGGGCTGACCCTCTCGGGTCTTTCTCCCGACGGACGGCTGGTCGAGACCGTGGAGCTGTCGGACCGCCCGTTCTTCGTCGGCGTGCAGTACCATCCAGAGTTCAAATCGCGCCCGAACAAGGCGCATCCGCTGTTCCGCGGCTTCATCGCCGCAGCCTTGGACGAGGCAAAAAAACGATAAGAATATCCACGCAATTTTAGGAGGAGAGACATGGCATCACAGGTAGTATTGATTCTGGATTTTGGCGGGCAGTATAACCAGCTCATCGCGCGCCGCGTGCGGGAAGCAAACGTATACTGCGAGGTCAAGCCCTGCACCACGCCGCTTAGCGAGCTGATGAAGTACAACCCCATCGGCTTCATCTTCACCGGCGGCCCGCAGAGCGTCTACGCGGAAGGTTCACCCTCAGGTTGACCCGAAGATCTTCACCCTCGGGCTGCCAATTCTCGGCATCTGCTACGGCTGTCAGCTGATTGCGCACCATCTCGGCGGCAAGGTAACTGCCGCACAGGATGATACCGCGCGCGAATACGGCAAAACCGAAACCTTCTTCGATACCTCCTGTGAGATTTTCCATGGGCTCAAGCCAAGCAGCGTCACGTGGATGAGCCACGGCGACTATATGGCAAAGGTCCCGGAAGGCTTCACCCTTTGCGCGCGTTCTGCCGCCTGCCCGACCGTCGGCATCTGCGACGAGACGCGCAAAATTTACGGCGTGCAGTTCCACCCCGAGGTCAACCACACCGAGCAGGGCTCGCTCATTCTTCGCAACTTCTTATATCGCGTCTGCAAGGCAAGCCGGCGACTGGACCATGGCAGACTACCGGCAGAATGCCATCCGATCGATCCGTGAAAAGGTCGGCTCCGGCAAGGCACTGCTTGCGCTCTCGGGCGGCGTAGACTCCTCGGTCGCGGCGGCGCTCATGGCCGAGGCCATCGGAAATCAGCTGACCTGCGTCTTTGTTGACCACGGTCTCATGCGCAAGGATGAGGGCGACGAGGTCGAAGCGGCGTTCTCCAAGTGGGATATCAACTTTCATCCGCGTGAACGCCGAGGACCGCTTCCTCACGAAGCTTGCCGGCGTTTCCGAGCCCGAAGCCAAGCGCAAGATCATCGGCGAGGAGTTCATCCGCGTCTTTGAGGCCGAGGCCAAAAAAATCGGCAAGGTCGATTTCCTCGTGCAGGGTACCATTTACCCCGACGTGATCGAGTCCGGCCTCGGCAATTCCGCCGTCATCAAGAGCCACCACAATGTGGGCGGCCTTCCCGACTATGTTGATTTCAAGGAGATCATCGAGCCGCTGCGCATGCTCTTCAAAGACGAGGTGCGCGGCCTTGGCAGAGAGCTGGGACTTCCCGAGTACCTCGTGATGCGCCAGCCCTTCCCGGCCCCGGCCTTGCCATCCGCGTGATCGGCGACATTACAAAGGAGAAACTCGACACGCTGCGCGAGGCAGACTTTATCTTCCGTGACGAGGTGGCCAAAGCCGGCTTCGACCGCCAGATGAACCAGTATTTCGCGGTCCTGACCTCCATGCGCTCCGTCGGCGTCATGGGCGACGGCAGGACGTACGATTATACGCTGGCACTGCGCGGCGTCACAACGTCCGACTTCATGACCGCCGACTGGGCGAGAATCCCGTATGACGTTCTCGACCGCGTCTCGGTCCGCATCGTCAACGAGGTGCGCGGCATCAACCGCATC